>Ga0222633_1000402_pt1 | contig 41870 bp, 25 predicted proteins | sample AntAcemetageno48_FD_179816 | JGI IMG/M metagenome (GOLD analysis project Ga0222633, IMG submission 179816) | Saline water microbial communities from Ace Lake, Antarctica - #48 | ecosystem: Environmental > Aquatic > Non-marine Saline and Alkaline > Saline | place: Antarctica: Ace Lake | collected...
CGCCGCCGCTCGCTTCCGCCAAAACCTTCGTGATCGCAGCCGTCAACGTCGTCTTGCCATGGTCAACGTGACCAATCGTGCCGATGTTGCAGTGCGGCTTATTCCGTTCAAACTTTTCTTTGGCCATAGCCTGTCTCCGTCAGATCCAGCGGGAATCCGCGTTACCGAAATTGTTGTGCCGTTAACCGGCGAGTTTTTGCTGCACCTCTAGAGCCACAGCATTTGGTACTTCTGCGTAGTGCTCAAAGTGCATTGTAAATTGTGCACGGCCTTGGCTCATGGAGCGCAAGGTGTTCACGTAACCAAACATGTTCGCCAATGGAACCGTCGCCGTGATAACGCGCGCATTACCGCGTTGGTCCATGTCCGACACCTGACCACGGCGTGAGTTCAAGTCGCCAATAATGTCCCCCACGTAATCCTCTGGGGTGACAACTTCGACCCGCATAACCGGCTCTAGCAGCTTTTGACCAGCTTTTTGCATGGCTTCGCGAACTGCGGCGCGCGATGCAATTTCAAAGGCCATAACGCTTGAATCAACGTCGTGGCTGTTGCCGTCATAGAGTTTGATCGCAACATCAATACATGGGAAGCCCCACGTAATACCGGTCTCGCACTGTGACTTCACACCTTTTTCAACACCTGGGATGAATTCACGAGGCACGTTACCACCGACAACCGTGCTTTCAAACGTCACACCGGAACCTGTTTCGCCCGGTTCAAATGTCATTTTGACGCGCGCAAATTGACCAGAACCACCAGTTTGCTTTTTGTGCGTGTAATCAATGTCGTAAGGACCAGCGATGGTTTCGCGATAAGCAACCTGTGGCGCACCAATATTGGCTTCCACTTTGAATTCCCGGCGCATACGATCAACCAGAATTTCTAAGTGAAGCTCGCCCATTCCTTTTAAAATGGTTTGCCCGCTTTCAATGTCTGATGATACCCGGAAAGATGGATCTTCAGCCGCAAGACGATTCAAGGCGACACCCATTTTTTCTTGGTCGGCCTTGGTCTTCGGCTCCACGGCGATCTCAATAACCGGATCGGGAAAATCCATACGCTCCAGGATAACCGCATGTTGTGGATCGCACAGCGTGTCGCCCGTCGTCGTGTCTTTCAAGCCCGCGATGGCAACAATGTCACCAGCCCGCGCTTCTTTGATGTCTTCACGGCTGTTGGCGTGCATTTGTAACATTCGGCCAACGCGCTCACGCTTGTCTTTAACCGAGTTCATCGTCGATGTGCCCGCTTCTAACACACCGGAATAAACCCGACAGAATGTTAGTGAGCCAACGAAGGGATCGTTCATGATTTTAAAAGCAAGGGCTGAGAAAGGTTCGTCGTCAGAATTTTGACGAACGATCTCTTCTTCCGTTCCAGCTTTAATGCCTTTAATTGCGGGCACTTCAGTTGGGCTTGGCAGAAAGTCAATTACTGCATCAAGAAGAGGTTGTACACCTTTGTTTTTAAAAGCAGAACCACAAAGAACGGGAACGAAGTCAGCGTTCAGCGTACCTTTACGAATGCAGGCCTTCATGGTTGCCTCTGAGGGTTCAGTGCCTTCCAAGTAGGCTTCCATTGCGGCATCGTCTTGGTCGATAATGGTCTCAAGTAACTTTTCGCGATATTCGGCGGCCTTGTCAGCCATATCAGCAGGAATGTCGACGACCTCAAATTCAGCACCCAAGCTCTCATCTTTCCAGATGATGGCCTTGTTGATGATCAGATCAATGAGACCAACAAATTCTGCTTCTGAGCCGATTGGCAATTGGCAAACGGCAGGAACGGCACCGAGACGATCAACAATCATGTCAACGCAACGGTAGAAGTTGGCACCCATGCGGTCCATTTTATTAATAAAACAGATTCGCGGAACGTGATATTTATCAGCCTGACGCCAAACCGTTTCGGACTGAGGCTCGACACCAGCAACCGAGTCAAACACAGCAACCGCGCCATCAAGAACCCGAAGCGACCGTTCAACTTCAATGGTGAAGTCAACGTGACCTGGCGTGTCGATGATGTTAATGCGGTGATCTTTCCAGAAACAAGTCGTTGCAGCGGACGTAATGGTAATGCCGCGCTCTTGCTCTTGTTCCATCCAGTCCATGGTTGCGTTACCGTCGTGCACTTCGCCAATTTTATGGCTGATGCCGGTGTAATACAGAATCCGTTCCGTGGTCGTGGTTTTACCAGCATCAATGTGGGCCATGATGCCGATATTTCGGTAGCGGTCGAGGGGCGTTATACGTGCCATAGTTCAGTCCTTTAAAATCCGAAAAGCTCGGAGTTTCCCCTCAGTTCTTACCAACGATAATGCGAGAACGCTTTGTTAGCGTCCGCCATGCGGTGCGTATCTTCACGCTTTTTAACAGCAGCACCACGATTGTTCGCCGCATCCAGCAATTCAGCGGACAGGCGCTCTTTCATGGTGTTTTCGGACCGTTTCCGCGACACATCAACCAGCCAACGAATGGCCAGGGCCTGACGCCGTTCGGTACGGACCTCAACAGGAACTTGATACGTTGCACCACCAACACGACGAGAGCGAACCTCGACAGATGGTTTAACGTTTTCAATGGCTTCGTGGAACACCCGCAGCGGATCGCCGCCAGCTTTGGATTCCATCAGATCGAAAGCACCATAGACAATGCCTTCTGCGGTAGAGCGCTTGCCGTCTTTCATCAAGGCACTCATGAATTTGGTTAATACAAGATCACCAAATTTGGCGTCTGGTAAAATTTCGCGTTTCTCTGCGGCGCGGCGTCGTGACATGTCTCTGTTCCCTCGCCTTACTTCGGCCGTTTCGCGCCGTACTTCGAACGACGCTGACGGCGATCTTTGACGCCTTGCGTATCGAGAGTACCGCGGATGATGTGATAGCGAACGCCGGGCAAATCCTTCACACGACCGCCGCGGATCATCACGACAGAGTGTTCTTGAAGGTTATGGCCTTCACCTGGAATATAACTGGTGACCTCAAACCCATTGGTGAGGCGAACACGAGCAACTTTACGAAGCGCCGAGTTCGGCTTCTTCGGGGTCGTCGTGTAAACACGCGTACACACGCCACGCTTTTGCGGGCACGCTTTTAGCGCTGGAACTTTGTTTGACTGGACCGGTGCCTTACGAGGCTTCCGTATCAATTGGTTAATCGTCGGCATTAGGCCCGACCCTTTCGCTTGCTCAATCCTTGTTACGCCTAGCCTCTCCCGAAGAGACCAAACACCGACCTAACCTTGGACGGATACAATCACCGCTACCCAATGGTCCTGTCGTTCCCCGTGCTTCCGGCCTGAATGCCTTCCACAAAGGTAAAACGCCCCTTCAGAGTGCTTATTGCACCCTATGGAGCGCGTACTTCTTAAAAAACACTTCCGGGTCGCACTTAAGGTTGCGTCTGAACCGCTAAATACGGGCTCACCACCAAACCCCTGCGAACGGCGCGGACAATAGGGGTGGCCCCCGTACCTGTCAACAGCGATCCAGAGATTTTTTTCAGTTTAAAGACGGTTTAGCGAAATACGGACAAATGTTTGATTTTTATAGTGTTTTTTATCGTCGTGAATTCATGTTTTGACGCGGTTCCAGACTCCATGACAAGCTTTATCTGACTCTGAATGGGCAAGCGAGGGTTCATTCAGGGAATGCCTACACGGAATACGTCGAATTGAAGAGGCAAAACACATGATTACGATGACAAATGATCTCGATTTGACTCGTTTGCCGACCGCGCAAGCGTCTGGCATGTCGCCTCACTACTATACCGACCTTGAAATATTTAACCGAGAGAAACAGGCGAGTCGCAGTTGCTGGATAGGAATTGGTCGGGCTGACAGGGTTGGTCCGGGCCCATCTTATTTGGCTGATGTTGTGGCTGATGTGCCGATTCTCATCACTCGCTCACACGATGGTGTTCTAAGAGGATTCGCAAACACCTGCCGACATCGGGGATCTAAGATTATGGATGAGGGCAGTGGCCCTTGCAGGCGACTAAGTTGCCCCTTTCATGGTTGGACCTACGATTTAGACGGCCAATTGCTGTCGGTTGGGCATATGGATGAGGCGGAAGACTTTTCGAAGGCCGATAATGGCCTTACGCCGATCACTGTTGCCGAAAGATTCGGATTTTTATTCGTGAATATTCTGAGCGATGCCGGATCGATTGATGATTGGCTTCAGGACTTTGGCCCGATTCACGCCCCTTGGAACTTGTCATCCATGGTCAGTGTGCGCCGAAAGACATTCGAGATTCGCTGCAACTGGAAGCTCTTTTTAGAGGTCTTTAACGAATATTATCACATCCAGTTGGTTCATAAGAAGACCTTCAACGATCTTTATGATGTACCGGATGCGCCAGAACCTGTTGGCGGCCAGTTTGTTACCCAGTTCGGCACCCACGGCCGCGAAGGGTCTGTTGCGTCTTTAGATGACGGGTGCGTGCTGCCGCCCCTTCCCGGCTTGTCGGGCCGTCAGCTCTATGGAACCCGCTATTCTTGGATTTTCCCGGCCATGGCCTTTGCCGCCAGCCTGGACTGCGCTTGGTCCTTAGAGGCCGAGCCGATCACACCAGGGCTGACGCGATGCACAACGACGGTGATGTTGCCGCCAGAAAGCTTAAAGGACCTAGATGCCGAGGCGAGTTTGCAATCGGTCTATAAACGGATGGATGACTCGATGGATGAGGACATTATCGCCTTAGAACGCCAACAGGCGGGCCTGGAGTCGCCGCTGGCGCGCGCCGGGCGGTTCTCCCCGACCCATGAGCCCAATGTTCACGCCTTTCAGCGCTGGTGGACCGATAGGCTGAATGCACGTTCAGAGACGGCTGCATAGCCGCAAGGCATCAAATAACGCAGCGGCGACGTTCCGGCTGGATGCGGCATCACCGATGCGGAACAACGCAAAGCCTTCGTCTGCATCAAGGTCGGGCTGTTCTTCTCCCGCCAAGAACGCCTCAACATCAAGGTTTCCGGCGTTCTTCGCCTGGGATCGCAGGTCATGGAATACGCCATCAGCGGGAATGGTCCCGTTTTCAATGATCACGGTGTCGCCTTGCAGACGCAGTTCTTCCCCTGTGAGATCATGTGCAAACGTCGCAACGAGAGTATTGCCAGATGGCGCGACTCTATGTAGGCGGTATTCGCCATGCGGTTTGATGTGTTCCTCGGCCAACCGTTTCTTCCAAACAACGCGCTCAGCATAATCCAATTCCTTGCCCGGAACGTCATCGAGCATGACGTATTCGACAGATTTACCTTGGGTATGAGCGAATTCAGCCGCTGTTAGGGCTGGATGGCGACCGGTACCATCATAAACGATAACCTGATCACCGGACTGGGTGGCACCGCTTAGAACATCCCAAACGCTGGTGCAGTGTTCGACGCCATCAACCCAGTCCAGGTCGGGCATACCGCCGGTGGCGATGATGACCACATCGGGCGACTCTGCCGTAACGTCGGCAGCTTCGGCGTAGGTGTTCAGGCGCACATCGACATCGAGATGCTCCATTTCATGCGCGCGCCAACCGATAATACCCGCTATGTCTTTACGCCATGTCGCGGCCTCTGCCATGCGCAGTTGCCCGCCAAGCGCGTTTGATGCTTCGAACAAAACAACGTCGTGGCCCCGTTCAGCACTGATCCGTGCGGCTTCGCACCCCGCAGGGCCGCCGCCGACAATCACAACTTTACGCTTTGCGCCATCGGTCTTGGCGATGGTTTGTGGCCAAAAACGTTCACGACCGGAAGCCGGGTTATGCAAACAGGTCGGTCGCGTGGCCCCCATGCAATGAGAGGCACCAACACACGGGCGAATGCGATCTTCTTCGCCGCGTTCGATCTTTCGAACAATATGTGGATCGGCAATATGCGCCCGTGTCATGGCGACCATATCGAGCAACCCTTCGCGGATGGCATGGCGGGCTGTGGCGATGTCCGATATTTTCGCCGCGTGGAACACCGGCAAACTGATCTCGCGCTTGAACGCGGCGGCTTTTTCCATCCACGGCGCATTTTTGGAGGCCATGCCAGGCATGCAATCCATGGCTAAGGCCAGTTCTGTATCCAAACGGCCATAGTTGGCGTTGACGAAGTCAAGCACGCCCGCTTGCTCAAACATCCGCATGATGGCGAGGCAATCATCAAAGTCTTGCCCCCCGGGCAACGCTTCATCGACCGCGTAACGGATGCCAAGAATGAAGTCATTGCCAACTCGTTTGCGCATTTCTTCATAGACCATCAGGCCAAACCGCGCCCGGTTTTCGGCGCTGCCACCGAAGTCGTCGGTTCGCTTGTTGGTAACGGGTGAGAAGAATTGTCCGACCAGATGGCCATGGGTCATGACTTCTAGGCCATCAAGCCCGCCTTCCTTGGCCCGTAACGCGGCATCGCCAAACTGTTTGACGACACGGTCGATATCAAATCGGTCCATCTCACGCGGGATCGACCGATGCCCGGTTTCGCGAATGGCCGATGGCGCGATGGTCGGCAGCCAGTTTTGCGAATTAGTCTCCCCGCGCCGTCCTAAATGGGAAATTTGAATCATAATCGCCGCCCCTTCGGCATGTATGCGATCTGAAAACTGCTGCAAATAAGGAATGATGGCATCGGTCGCAATGTTCAACTGGCCCGAGGCCCAGGTTGAATCGGTTGATATATAAGACGACCCACCGAACATGGTCAGCGCCAAACCACCCCGGGCCTTTTCAGCATGATACGCCTGATAGGCTTCGCCCGGCATGTGGTTTTCGTCGCCCAAGCCGCAGGCATGGCTGGTCGACATAATCCGATTACGCAGCGTGAGGTGTTTCAGCTTAAACGTATCGAGGATCGGATCTGTGCGGGTAGAGTCCATGTTTGTGGTCCTAATGAGGTTGTTCAGGGGCCGTTGAACCCGATAATTCTGGCAGCACCGGATCATGTTTTGCAAACACCATTCGCCACGCCCCAAAAGCTGACATGGCGGATAACACAGCGCACGCCAAAAAAGCATTGTGAATATCAATGGCCCCGGCGATCCCCGACGCCCAAGCGCCGAGGGCGCCAATGCCGTCCATAATCATAAACGCAAATCCCAGCGTCGTCGCGGCGCGTTCTTTGGCATAGTCCACTGCCGCTGCCAGCACCACTGAGCGGATGCCGTGCAATGCAATCGCCGCAATACACAAACCCAATAGGCTGAGCCATAACGAGTCCGATGATTGCCAAACAAGCAATGCACCGAGACAACCGGCAAGGTTTCCAATCACCACAACAGGTTTGCGGTTTACCCGGTCTGATAGCTTGCCGATGGCCGGTTGCGCCAAGGCACCTAACAAGGTAATCGCTGCGAAGGCGATCCCTGCATCTGCTGGACCAAAGTCGTGCGAATCGCGCAACATCAACGGCATCATGGCCAGAATACCAATATTCGCCATGTTGTAGATCGAAATGGTGCCGATCAGTTTTAGGCCCGTTGGCTTCAACCAGAGGCGAGCCATCGACCCAACATCGGCTTTTGAAATACGTGTTGCTGTCGCGTGCGGAATCTTGTCTCGAACCCGCAAAAACGCAATCGCCATGATCGCCGAAGGAATAGCCGCGCAGGCAAGCGCAACGCGCCAATCGTAAGCCGCGATGAGAAACCCGACAGCCAAGGGCGCAGCAACCTCTGATAACGTGCCACCAATGGCATGAAGGCCCAGGGCTTCGGCTTTGCGGTCAGGCCGCGCACGGACCAATACGCCGGTCGCAACCGGGTGCCACGCCGCATCGCCAAGCCCGGCAAAGGCCAACATGAAGGCCAAGACCCAAAAGCTATCGGCAAAGGACGCAACGCCATAGCCAACGGCAACCCAAATAAAGCTGAGCCAGAGCAAGCGGCCTTGATGACTGACACGGTCAGCGAGAATGCCGGACGGCACATAGGCCAATGCTGCACCGATAGAGGAGATGGCAATCAGCAGCCCGACCTCTGCCGGACCGTAGCCAAACGCCAAGGCAGCGGCGGGTGCGACAAGCCATATCGCCCCTGGCCCACAATCGTTGGCAAAGTGTCCGGCAGCGAGCCATTGAAAAAGTGAGCGTGCACGCATGGGTTCGGCCATTTTAATAGGCCCTTCTATCGTGGTCGCTCCCCATGGAAAAGATGCACCTAACCATTCCATGAATCAAGGCCCAAACGATAGTGCGGGGCGACGGTATCCGGAATCCAGGCGGTCTTTAAAACCGATGCGCCGAGGACTGCTTCGGCTGAGTAATGAAACACAGAGAACACAGAGGCCTCGGCTGCGCTGTGCGCTGCCAAGGCGTCACAGAGAAAGACACAGAGAAGATTTTTACGGCGCGGAGGCGCACCGCTTTCTTCTCTTCTTCTCTTCTTTTCTTCTCACCGTCTCTCGATGTTCTCATTGTTCTCTGTGTTAAAAAAATCAGTCGAGTCGGGCTGTGTCTTTGACCAGACGCCAAACAGAAAAACGGCGACCCTGTTTCCAGAGCCGCCGCCTTAACTTTACCAATAACGCTTTGAACGAGAACCTTACTCGGCTGGCTCCGCCGGAACGTTCGCCATTTCTAGTTCTGCCGCGAGTGATGCTTCCAACGCTTCGTCGGCTTCGTCGCCCTGTTGTTTGGCAACCAAAGCTGCGGCTTCGTCGTCACGGCTTTCGGCAATTTCCTTGAAGCGGTTCATGGCAGCACCCGTCCCAGCTGGGATCGGGCGACCGACAATCACGTTTTCTTTCAAGCCGATTAACGTATCGATCTTGCCGTTAACAGCCGCTTCAGTCAGCACACGGGTCGTTTCTTGGAACGACGCCGCAGAGATGAACGAATGCGTCTGCAAGCTGGCTTTGGTGATGCCTTGCAACACAGGATCGGCCTCGGCAGCTTTGCCACCATCGGCAACCACTTTGTCGTTGATGCCTAAGAACTCTTCACGGTCAACAAGCTCACCAACCAACAGCGTCGTATCACCAGGAACCGTAACCTCAACCTTTTGCAACATGTTGCGGACAATCACTTCGATGTGCTTGTCGTTAATTTTAACACCTTGCAAACGGTAAACGTCTTGGATTTCCTTGATCAGATATTCAGCCAATGCTTCGACACCCAAGACCCGCAAGATATCGTGCGGAACCGGGTTCCCATCCATCAACGGATCGCCGAGGTCGACGTAATCGCCTTCCTGCACACTCATGTGCTTGCCCTTTGGCACCAAGTATTCAACCGGATCAGATCCGTCTTCTGGCACCACAACAATACGGCGTTTGTTCTTATAATCCTTACCGAACTCAACGCGACCTGGCCCTTCGGCAATAATTGCGAAGTCTTTCGGCTTCCGGGCTTCGAACAATTCTGCCACACGCGGTAGACCACCGGTGATGTCCCGTGTTTTTGCGGATTCACGAGGAATACGCGCCAGCACGTCACCAGCGTTGATTTCTTGACCGTTCTCGATCGACAAAATCGCGTCCACAGACAAGAAATAACGAGCTTCTAGGCCATTTGGCAATTCAAGCACGTTGCCGTCTTTGTCCCGCATGGTGATTCGTGGTTTCAGATCAGAACCCTTGGGTTGCTGTTTCCAATCGGTAACAACCTTAGACGCAATACCGGTTGCTTCGTCGACTTGCTCTTGAATCGAAATACCTTCGACCAAGTCCACGTAGTTGGCGACACCATCTTTTTCCGTGATGATCGGCAGTGTGTACGGATCCCATTCAGCCAGAATATCGCCGCGCTTCACGTTAACCCCGTCTTTCACCAACAGTTTCGCACCGTACTGAATACGGTGACGTGCCCGCTGGCGACCCAACTCATCAACCAAGAACAATTCTGCATTCCGGCTCATAACAACCTGAACACCAGATGAGTTTGTGACAGACGTGCAGTTGTTTAGCTTAATCTTGGCTTCGGCAGATGCCTCAACCCGGGACTGCTCTGCACCCCGTGTCACCGCACCCCCGATGTGGAAGGTCCGCATGGTTAGCTGCGTACCCGGCTCACCGATTGACTGTGCTGCGATAACACCAACGGCCTCACCAACGTTAACCGCTGTGCCACGGGCCAGATCACGACCATAACACGCACCGCACACACCGTTGCGGGTTTCACAGGTTAATACCGACCGAATTTTGATCGATTCAATATCAGCGCTGTCGAGTGCCGACAGATGATGCTCAACGACCATCTCGTTTTTCTTGATCATGACACTACCGTCATCGGGATGCAGAACATCTTCAGCAACGGTTCGGCCCAGAACACGTTCGCTGAGTGGAGCGACGACTTCGCCCCCCTCAACAACCGGGCGAACGGTGAGGCCAAGATCAGTTCCGCAATCATATTCGATGATGATGCTGTCTTGCGCAACGTCAACCAAACGACGTGTCAGATAACCCGAGTTCGCCGTTTTCAACGCCGTATCTGCCAAGCCCTTACGAGCACCGTGGGTCGAGTTGAAATACTCAAGCACGGTCAAACCTTCTTTGAAGTTTGAGATAATTGGCGTTTCGATGATTTCGCCGGAAGGCTTGGCCATCAGACCCCGCATACCAGCCAACTGTTTCATCTGAGCCGCAGAACCCCGAGCACCCGAGTGGGCCATCATGTAAACCGAGTTCACCGGTTCACCAGGTTCTTGCGATGAAATCTTTTTCATCATCTCATCAGCGACACGATCGGTGCAGTGCTGCCACGCATCAATAACCTTGTTGTACTTCTCACCACCGGTGATCAGGCCATCTTGGTATTGTTGCTCGTATTCCTTCACTTTATCTTCGGTATCGCTGACCAGTTTTTCCTTTGATTCTGGAATAACCAAATCATCTTTACCGAAGGAAATACCGGCGTTACAGGCGTGCTTGAAGCCCATTTGCATCATCTTATCGGCAAAGATCACCGTAACTTTTTGACCGCAATCACGATAAACCGCGTCCAAAATACCGGAGATTTCTTTCTTGGTCAGCAGACGGTTGACCAGATCGAATGGCACCATTGGTGTCTTCGGCAGAAGCTGTGACAAGATCATCCGACCCGGTGTTGTTTCAACACGTTGGGTAATCGGATTGCCATCGGCATCTTCGGTTTCATAACGCGCCGTAACTTTGGCATGAAGCGAAACGGCCCCTGCTGTCAACGCATGTTCGATCTCATCCAAAGTGCCAAACTTCGACCCTTCGCCGACTTCGCCATCGGCTTCCATCGATAGATAATACAGACCCAAGACAATATCTTGAGACGGCACGATAATCGGCTGACCGTTTGATGGGCTGAGGATGTTGTTCGTCGACATCATCAACACACGGGCTTCTAGCTGTGCTTCTAATGACAACGGCACGTGAACGGCCATTTGGTCACCGTCAAAATCAGCATTGAACGCCGCGCAGACCAAGGGGTGAAGCTGAATGGCTTTTCCTTCGATCAGTTTTGGTTCGAACGCTTGAATGCCCAAACGGTGCAACGTTGGTGCCCGGTTCAACAGAACGGGATGTTCGCGAATAACCTCTTCCAAGATGTCCCAAACTTCTGGGCGTTCTTTTTCGAGCATCCGCTTCGCGGCTTTGATGGTTGTCGCCATGCCATACAATTCGAGCTTTGAATAGATGAACGGCTTGAACAACTCCAAGGCCATCTTTTTCGGCAACCCGCATTGATGCAGTTTCAGTTCTGGTCCCACCACAATAACCGACCGGCCAGAGTAATCGACGCGCTTACCCAACAGGTTCTGACGGAAGCGACCTTGCTTACCCTTCAACATGTCAGATAGTGATTTCAGCGGGCGCTTGTTCGCACCGGTAATGGCACGGCCACGGCGACCGTTATCAAACAACGCATCAACAGATTCTTGCAACATCCGCTTTTCGTTACGGACGATAATTTCTGGTGCCCGCAATTCGATCAGACGCTTCAAGCGGTTGTTCCGATTGATGACGCGACGATACAAATCGTTCAAATCGGATGTCGCAAAACGACCGCCATCCAAGGGCACAAGAGGACGTAATTCAGGGGGAATGACCGGAACAACTTCCAAGATCATCCATTCCGGACGCGCACCTGATGCAATGAAGGCTTCCAAAAGCTTTAACCGCTTAACCAGTTTTTTGCGTTTGGCTTCTGAACCGGTTTCGCGAAGATCATCTTTCACGAATTCAAGTTCTGATTCCATATCGATCGCGGATAGCATTTCACGGATCGCTTCTGCGCCAATGCCAACAGAGAATGAATCATCGCCGTATTCTTCGCGGGCATTCATGTAGCTGTCTTCGTTTAACAGCTCATGTTGCTTCAGTGGTGTCAGGCCTGGTTCAACAACGACGTAGTTTTCGAAGTAGAGAACACGCTCTAGATCTTTCAACGTCATGTCGAGCAACAAGCCAATGCGCGATGGCAACGATTTCATGAACCAGATGTGAGCAACTGGGCTGGCCAATTCAATGTGGCCCATCCGTTCACGACGCACCTTTTGCAACGTGACTTCAACGCCGCACTTTTCGCAGATAATGCCTTTGTACTTCATCCGCTTGTATTTGCCGCACAAGCATTCGTAATCCTTGATCGGACCAAAAATACGCGCGCAGAAAAGGCCGTCCCGTTCTGGTTTGAACGTCCGGTAGTTGATGGTCTCAGGCTTTTTAATTTCACCATATGACCACGACCGAATTTGCTCAGGCGAGGCAATTGAAATTTGGATCTGATCGAAGCGTGGTGTGCCTTCGGTCTGCCCGAAAATTTTCATTAGTTCATTCATGGGGTCTTACTCCTTTCTCGGGCTGGGATCAGGTCAGGTCAACGTCAAGGCCAAGAGACTGAAGCTCTTTGACCAACACGTTGAACGATTCCGGCACGCCTGCTTCGAACGTATCGTCGCCGCGTACAATGGCCTCGTAGACCTTGGTCCGTCCCGACACGTCATCGGATTTGACCGTGAGCATTTCCTGAAGCGTGTAAGCCGCACCATAAGCTTCCAGCGCCCAGACTTCCATTTCACCAAACCGCTGACCACCAAACTGTGCTTTACCACCCAGCGGCTGCTGCGTGACCAAACTGTATGGACCAATCGAACGAGCGTGAATTTTGTCATCAACCAAGTGATGCAGTTTCAGCATGTAGATATAGCCGACTGTCACTTTGCGATCGAAGGTATCACCGGTACGACCATCAATAAGCGTGACCTGGCCGGATGAATCCAATCCTGCCTTTTCCAGCATCTCGACAATCTCGACTTCCTTGGCACCGTCAAACACCGGCGTTGCAACAGGAACACCGACTGAAAGGTGACCGGACAATTCGACGATTTCTTCGTCATCCATGAAACCGATTTCGTTGTCATAGTTCTTGTCGCCATAGATGTCCTTCAACGTGGTTCGAAGGTTGTCAACGGCGGCGCCTGCGCGAACTTGGTCACAGACAGCTTTGACTTGTGCGCCCAAACCGGCACAGGCCCAACCCAAGTGGGTTTCTAGAATCTGCCCCACGTTCATCCGCGATGGCACACCCAACGGGTTCAGCACCACATCAACGGCTTGGCCATCTTCCAAGTGCGGCATGTCTTCAACAGGGATAATTTTCGAAATAACACCCTTGTTGCCATGACGACCGGCCATCTTATCGCCCGGTTGAAGTTTACGTTTCACGGCAACGAAGACTTTAACCATCTTCATTACGCCCGGTGACAGATCATCACCGCGTTGCAGCTTGTCGACCTTGTCTTCAAAACGACGTTGCAAGCTGGCGATGCTTTCTTCGAAACGCCCTTTCAGGTTTTCGACTTCAGCCATCACCTTGTCACCGGCAACAATGATTTGAGCCATTTGACCGGCGGTCAGCGCACCCAAGACTTCTTCGGTGATCTTCGTGCCTGCGGCCAAACCTTTCGGTCCGCCTTCGGCTTTTTTACCAATCAATGCTGTTTGCAAACGCTGAACAAAGTCACGTTCCAAAATGGCGCGTTCATCATCACGGTCTTTGGCGAGACGTTCGATTTCTGACCGTTCGATGGCCAACGCCCGTTCGTCTTTATCGACGCCGCGTCGTGAGAAGACGCGAACTTCGACAACCGTTCCGGTCACACCTGGTGGCAAGCGCAAAGATGTGTCACGCACGTCAGAGGCTTTTTCACCAAAGATGGCGCGCAGAAGTTTTTCTTCTGGCGTCATGGGACTTTCGCCCTTTGGCGTTACTTTACCGACCAAGATATCGCCAGGCTCGATTTCAGCACCGACGTAAACGATACCGGCTTCGTCCAAGCTTTTCAGAGCTTCTTCACCAACGTTCGGAATGTCGCGGGTGATTTCTTCCTGACCCAACTTGGTATCACGAGCCATGACTTCAAATTCTTCAATGTGGATTGACGTGAAGACGTCATCGCGAACGATGCGTTCAGAGATCAAAATTGAATCTTCGAAGTTGTAACCATTCCAAGGCATAAACGCGACCAGCACGTTCCGGCCCAGGGCTAAGTCACCAAACTCGGTAGACGGGCCGTCAGCCAGCGTGTCGTCTTTTTCAACCAAGTCGCCCACTTTTACCAATGGACGTTGATGAACACAGGTGTTTTGGTTTGACCGTTGGAACTTCAGCAAGTTGTAGATATCAACGCCGACGCCTTGTGTCGCATCGTTTTCTTCCGTTGAGCGAACCACAATCCGGGTGGCGTCAATCTGGTCAACAACACCAGACCGGCGAGCCGTAATCGTGGCCCCAGAGTCGCGCGCAACCGGCGCTTCCATACCCGTACCAACGAATGGCGCTTCGGCGCGGATCAACGGCACAGCTTGGCGCTGCATGTTTGATCCCATTAAAGCACGGTTCGCGTCATCGTTTTCCAAGAACGGAATCAATGCTGTGGCAACCGATACCAACTGCTTCGGTGACACGTCGATGTAATCAATCAAGTCAGGCGTTGTCATGATGAAATCACCACCACGACGGGCCGAAACCAGATCACCTAAAATGGTGCCTTTGGCATCTAATTCAGCATTGGCCTGGGCGATGGTGTACCGCCCTTCTTCCATTGCCGACAAATAGATGACATCCGTTTCAACAACGCCATCGTTCACCTTGCGATACGGTGTTTCGATGAAGCCGTACTTATTGACGCGAGCATAGGTGGCCAATGAGTTAATCAGACCAATGTTCGGACCTTCTGGTGTTTCAATCGGGCAAATTCGACCGTAATGAGTCGGGTGAACGTCGCGGACTTCGAAGCCAGCCCGCTCGCGGGTCAGACCACCCGGGCCTAACGCTGACAAACGGCGTTTGTGCGTAATTTCCGACAACGGGTTGGTTTGATCCATAAACTGCGACAACTGTGACGAACCAAAGAATTCGCGCACCGCCGCCGCAGCCGGTTTCGCGTTAATCAGGTCATGAGGCATAACCGTATCAATTTCGACCGAGCTCATGCGCTCACGAATGGCGCGTTCCATCCGCAATAGACCGACGCGATATTGGTTCTCCATCAACTCACCAACAGAGCGAACACGGCGGTTGCCCAAGTGATCGATGTCGTCGATTTCACCTTTACCGTCTTTCAGATCGACCATGGTTTTGACAACCGACAAAATGTCGTGCTTACGCAGAACACGCAGGTTGTCCTCTGTCTCAAAGTTAAGGCGTGAGTTCATTTTCACGCGGCCAACAGATGATAGGTCGTAGCGTTCTGAATCAAAGAACAAACCACGGAATAGCGCTTCGGCCGTATCCAACGTCGGTGGCTCACCTGGGCGCATGACACGATAGATATCAACCAACGCTTCTTCGCGTGATTGGTTTTTATCAACGGCCAAAGTGTTACGCATATAAGCGCCCACGTTGATATGGTCGATGGCCAGCGCAGAAACGTTGTTCACGTCTGCTGCCAGCAATGTTTCCATCAACTCTTCGGTGATTTCGTCGCCGGCTTCTGCATAAATAACGCCGGTTTCTTCATTGATGATGTCCAGGCCGATGTAGCGGCCCATCATTTCAAGATCGGGCACCAAGATGTTTTTCAGGCCGCCCTCTTGCAACTTACGCAAACTGCGCGGCGTGGCCTTTTGGCCCGCTTCCATCTCAACCTTGCCGGTCTTGGCATTGATCAGATCATAACCCAGCTTTTGGCCTTGGATTTGATCAGGCTGAAATGGCGCCTGCCAGCCATCTTTAACGCGTGTGAAGTCGACGCTGTTGTAGAAGTACGTCAGGATTTCTTCAGCGCTCATGCCAAAGCGTTCGGACTGATCAACTAACAGATCAGCAGCTTCGCGCTCTTCCGTTAGCTTTTCCGTCGCTTCGCTGTTCAGCGCCATCAACAAGGTTGTGACCGGAAGTTTGCGGCGGCGATCGATGCGGACGTAGACCAAGTCTTTCGCATCGAATTCAAAATCAAGCCATGAGCCGCGATACGGAATAACCCGAGCTGCAAACAGGTACTTACCAGACGAATGCGTTTTGCCTTTGTCATGATCGAAGAACACGCCAGGGCTACGGTGCATTTGAGAAACGATCACACGCTCTGTGCCGTTAATCACGAACGTTCCTTTATCCGTCATCAAAGGCATGTCGCCCATGTAGACGTCTTGTTCTTTGATGTCGCGAATAGACCGCGCGCCGGTTTCTTCATCCACGTCCCAGACGACCAAACGCAAGGTCACCTTGAGAGGCGCAGAATACGTCATACCGCGCTGCTGGCACTCTTCTACATCGTATTTAGGCTCTTCAAATTCGTAAGATACGAATTCCAAGGTGCCGCGCTCAGAGAAATCCGTGATCGGAAAGACCGACCGAAAAACCTCATTGAGGCCCCCTTTCTCACGCTCTTCCGGCGTTGCTTTGCGTTGCAGGAATTGTTCGTAAGAATTTTTCTGAACCTCGATCAGGTTCGGCATTTCAACGGCCGAAACTAAGTGACCGAATTGCTTACGAATACGACGACGGGCTTTAAGCGAACTTGGCATACGGAAACACCTCGACTACGCGACTACAGGAGAGCACCGGTCTGACCATCGCCGCACGGGCAGGCCTTTGCTCTGGTTCGTCAGACCAAAACACCGCATGGGCGGCACTTTGGTCTAAGGGTCTCCGCATCTACGTCCCGGCCGCGGCAAGGGCCAATTCGAGTAAATGCGAGGGGTACTCTATATCTTTCAGCCGAAAAGGGCGGACCGCTGTTGCGATCCACCCCGCATCGATAACAGAAACGAATAGCTTACTTGAGCTCGACGGTTGCACCGGCTTCTTCAAGTTTCTTTTTCAGCTCTTCAGCTTCATCTTTCTTGGCAGCTTCTTTAACAGGCTTTGGAGCGCCTTCGACCAAGTCTTTGGCTTCTTTCAGACCAAGACCGGTAATGGCACGAACTTCTTTAATGACGTTGATTTTCTTTTCGCCAGCGGCGACCAGAATGACATCAAATTCGTCTTTTTCTTCTTCAACAGCGGCTTCAGCACCGCCACCAGCGGCAGCAGCAACTGCGACAGGAGCCGCAGCAGATACGCCCCATTTTTCTTCCAACATTTTCGAAAGCTCAGCAGCTTCCAAAACAGTCAATGCCGAGAGGTCCTCGACGATTTTTTCTAGATCAGCCATTTGGCCTAACTCCTATATGTATCGCTTGAACGTTTGAATGGTAAAAACCGCAATCACGCTGCCTCGTCCTGTTGGGACTTTGCAGAAAGCACACGGGCGAGCTGGCCAGCTGGCGCTTGCAAAACACCGGCGATACGTGTCGCTGGAGTGTTGAGCATGCCAATAATTTTGCCACGAAGCTCGTCTAGTGACGGTAGGCTTGCCATATGCTTGATGCCATCGACATCAAGAATTTGCTCACCAAATGCACCGCCAAGAACAACCAGTTTGTCGTTTTTCTTTGCAAACTCGGTCGCCCCTTTGGCCGCTGCCACCGGATCACTGGAATACGCAATTCCAGTCGGTCCTTTGAACATATCGGCCAAGCCCTCATACTTCGTACCTTCAAGAGCAAGACGCGTGAGACGATTTTTGGTAACTTTAAAGCCTGCGCCCAATTCCCGCATTTGACCCCGAAGAACGCCCATTTCGGATACCGACAACCCTTTGTAGTGGGTGACGACAACCATTTCGGCGCCTTCGAACACCTCATGCAGAGACTGAACGAACGCTTGCTTTTCAGTTCGATCCACAGATCGTCTCCGTTTCCAATCAGGTAAGCCGCTAGAACAATCCTAACGACCCAACCCATTGCCCTTTGACCTTCGAAAGAAGGTGAAGAGAATAACCCTTCGCCCCTCCGTCACGCCGAAGATCGGTTTTCCTGTCCCAGGGCAAACGTTCAAACGATATTAGGGCACTTTCGCGCCAGAATTCCGTTTATGCCCCGTCTATACAGGCGGTTTCCCTTTACGTTCAACCCGCGTGACCAGGTTAAACAGCCTGTGGTCTCGGACAGGTGAACCAAATCAGCCGAAACTGACCTGGTCCGCCACACCCCAAACCGGCAGAACCGGTTCAGGGCAATTTCTAACGAGACGCCTTAGCCGTAAAAGGCAGAGACGTCTAATTTCAAGCCAGCACCCATGGTTGATGAGAGACTGACCCGCTTCATGTATGTACCTTTGGCGCCCGATGGCTTTGCCTTCATGATAGCGTCAACAAAAGCCTGCACGTTTTCACGCAGCGCTTCTTCTGAGAAGCTGGCTTTGCCAACACCGGCATGAATGATGCCAGCTTTTTCAACGCGAAATTCAATCTGACCCGCTTTAGCAGCCTGAATGGCCCCCGTAACGTCGGTCGTGACCGTTCCCAACTTGGGATTAGGCATCAAACCACGTGGCCCGAGAACTTTACCCAAACGACCAACGATGGCCATCATGTCGGGCGTCGCAATACAGCGATCAAAGTTCATTTCGCCTTTCTGGACGATTTCCATGAGATCTTCCGCGCCAACGAGGTCCGCACCAGCGGCTTTGGCTTCGTCCGCTTTGTCGCCCTTGGCGAACACAGCAACGCGCAAAGATTTACCGGAACCGTGAGGTAAGGAAATAACGCCGCGAACCATTTGGTCTGCATGGCGTGGATCAACACCCAGATTCAATGACATCTCAATGGTTTCATCGAACTTTGCCGTGGCACCGTCTTTGATCATCTTGACCGCGTCGTTGAGGCTATAAAGAGCTTCACGATCAATGCCGCCCTTAAGACCGGCCATACGTTTACCTTGCTTTGCCATATCGATTAGCTCCCAACAACTTCGATGCCCATAGAACGGGCCGTACCTGCGATCATTTTCGCGGCTTGATTGATATCGTGAGCGTTAAGATCGACCATTTTGGCTTCAGCAATCTCGCGAACCTGATTCATCGTCACTTTACCAGCGACTTCGCGGCCCGGTGTTTTCGACGCGGATTTCAGCTTCGCAGCTTTCTTCAAGAAAAAGCTGGCGGGTGGCGTCTTTGTCACGAATGAGAATGAGCGGTCACCATATGCCGTAATCACAACTGGAATCGGCATGCCGGCTTCCATATTCTGAGTTTCCGCATTAAACGCTTTGCAAAATTCCATAATGTTCAAGCCAGCCTGACCAAGGGCCGGACCGATGGGTGGTGACGGGTTTGCTTGCCCGGCAGGCACTTGTAGCTTGATGTAGCCCTTAATTTTCTTTGCCATTTCGTCCTCTCTATATCCCACCGCAATAAAGCGGTAGAATGGAGTGCGTGGTAAACGACCCTGGCTGGGCCTCCCACGCGATTACCTGCCCCCGGACCATCCAGACGCAGAATTCTTAGATACTAGAGCTTTTCGACCTGCCCATATTCCAATTCGACAGGTGTCGCGCGACCAAAGATCGACACAGCAACCTTTAAACGAGCGCGGTCTTCGTCGACCTCTTCCACCATACCGCTAAACGAGTTGAACGGACCGTCGCAAACGCGAACTTGTTCGCCAACTTCGAAGGTAATGGACGGTTTTGGCCGCTCAACGCCCTCTTTAACCTGATACATGATCCGATCCGCTTCGGCTTGACTGATCGGTGTTGGACGACCACCCGAGCCTAAGAAGCCAGAGACCTTCGGTGTGTTCTTGACCAAGTGCCAAGCATGATCCGACATGTCCATTTTAACCAATACATATCCCGGAAAGAATTTACGTTCGGCAGCGATTTTCGCGCCGCGACGCATTTCCACAACCTCTTCAATCGGAACGAGAATCTCTTCGATATTCTCTTCCATACCGGCCTGAGTAACTTGTTCTTCGATCGACTGGGCGACTTTCTTTTCGAAGCCCGAATAGACCTGAACGATGTACCAATGATTCGACATCGCTGACTTCTTATCCCCCAAGCCCGAACAGGGCTTGAACGCCCCAGGACAAAATTTGATCGACAATCAGAAAAAAGATCGCCGCAAGAATGACCATCACAAACACCATGCCGGTCGAGATCCAGGTTTCCTTCCGGTTCGGGAAGGTTACCTTGGCGGTTTCTTGACGGACCTCACGCATAAACTGTGCGGGGTTAGTTTTTGCCATATCATCCTCAATTCAGTCCCGGCCATCTATCATTAGATGGACGCGGGTATTACGGTTGCAAGATGGCAGGGGCACCAGGGTTCGAACCCGGGACCTGCGGTTTTGGAGACCGCCGCTCTACCAACTGAGCTATACCCCTAAGCCCTGTGCCGCTTATTCGACGACGGTGGCGACGACGCCAGCGCCGACGGTGCGACCACCTTCGCGGATGGCGAAGCGTAAGCCTTCATCCATCGCAATCGGTGCGATCAGTGTGACCACCATGGCGATGTTATCGCCCGGCATCACCATCTCGGTGCCGTCAGGAAGCTCGACCGAGCCCGTGACGTCCGTCGTGCGGAAGTAAAACTGCGGACGATAGTTCGAGAAAAACGGTGTGTGACGACCGCCCTCTTCCTTCGTCAAAACATAAGCTTCGCACTTGAACTTCGTGTGCGGCGTAATCGAGCCGGGCTTGGCCAATACCTGACCGCGCTCAACCTCTTCACGCTTCGTACCACGAAGCAGAACACCAACGTTATCGCCGGCTTCGCCTTGATCCAACAACTTGCGGAACATCTCAACGCCCGTGCAGGTCGTCTTCGTCGTCGGAACCAAACCAACGATTTCAATTTCCTCACCAACCTTAACAATGCCGCGCTCAATACGACCGGTCACAACCGTGCCACGACCAGAAATCGAGAACACATCTTCAATCGGCATCAAAAATGGCAGATCTACCGGACGATGGGGCTGTGGAATGTACTCATCAACAGCTTTCATCAGTTCTAGAATCGAGTTCTTGCCGATCTCATCATCGCGACCCTCAAGCGCTGCCAAAGCAGAACCCTTCACAATGGGAATGTCGTCGCCAGGAAATTCATAGCTGTCCAGAAGTTCGCGAACTTCCATCTCAACCAATTCCAACAACTCTTCATCATCAACCTGATCAACCTTGTTCAGGTAAACAACCAGAGCCGGAACACCAACCTGGCGGGCCAACAAAATGTGCTCGCGGGTCTGTGGCATCGGGCCATCAGCCGCGTTCACAACCAAAATCGCGCCATCCATCTGCGCCGCACCGGTGATCATGTTCTTCACATAATCAGCGTGACCTGGGCAATCGACGTGCGCGTAGTGACGGTTCTCCGTCTCATACTCAACGTGTGCCGTCGAAATCGTGATACCACGAGCCCGCTCTTCAGGCGCCTTGTCAATCTGGTCAAACGCGATCGCTTCGCCGCCGCTCGCTTCCGCCAAAACCTTCGTGATCGCAGCCGTCAACGTCGTCTTGCCATGGTCAACGTGACCAATCGTGCCGATGTTGCAGTGCGGCTTATTCCGTTCAAACTTTTCTTTGGCCATTTTGGTCGTCTTTCCGTCTACCGATGATTGCGTCAACCTAAGTCACTTAACTTTTTGATAAACCGCAGTGGGTCTACCCTCGATTTTCTAGCTCCAGCGTATGCTCGCAGCGCATTGCGAAGCCCTACTTTGGAGCGGGTGAGGGGAATCGAACCCCCGTCTTCAGCTTGGAAGGCTATTGCTCTACCATTGAGCTACACCCGCAAATCCAAGTCGTTGGTCTTCTTTGTCGTAATGCCTTTTTTGTTCCTTTAATCGACTGCACACTGGTGGAGGGAGTTGGATTCGAACCAACGTAGGCATAGCCAACGGGTTTACAGCCCGTCCCCTTTAGCCACTCGGGCACCCCTCCTTTTCAGTGCAAACACACGATTACAGCAACGCCCTGCCACTCCCCTGCAACGACCTTTCGCTTATCTGCTTTCGCAGCATCACCGTTAGACAGCAGACAGGATCGCGCCCGGCGATACCGAGCGGCGTGACAGGGTGCGGAACTTATACAATGCGACCCTTATGTCAAACTAAAATCCTGGCTAAAATCCGGGATAAATTCGGGGATCGCGCAATCTGTTACCAAACCGGCATCAAAGCCTTGATAATATGGAAGAAGCATGGATGGTACACCGTCAATGATAACCCGTGCGTTTAGGGTTGTTAGACGGTCAATTAACACGATGTATTTTGCCTGTTTTACTCCCACCTGAAACCAAGGTTTTATACTTATGTCTGATCGCTCTAAAACGCCACCACGGCGACCACGAAGCGGCCCCAAGGGCCCGAAACGCGGGTCTAAAGCGAACCATCAGACCAGCACAGCAAAGCCAGGAGGCCCCGCATCTCACCCGTCCAGTGCAGTACGGGCTGTCTCGCCCAACCATTCCCGTCATAAAACCGGCGAAGGAAAAGGGACCACTTGGTTTTATGGCGTTCACACCGTTCTGGCCGCGCTTAACAACCCAAAACGGGCCGTTCACCGGGTTATTATCTCCCATCAAGCACAGGCCTCCCTGCGGGAGACACTTGAAGCAACGATGGCCGAGACGGACCGCGATCCAGAATCACTTGAGTCCGTTGATCGGGCCGATTTTGATCGAATTCTGCCGGATTCGGCGGTCCATCAGGGAATCGCGGCACTGGTGTCATCCCTGCCCGGAACCCCGCTAGAGGATTTGAAGCCAGAAAGCGACGGTAAAGCAACAAGACTACTGATCCTAGACCAAGCCAATGACCCCCAGAACATTGGTGCCGTGATCCGAACCGCCGCCGCTTTCGGTGCCCTGGCAGTAATCGTGCCTGACAAAAACACCCCGCCCATCACCCCGGCGATGGCGAAAGCTGCATCGGGTGGATTGGAAACAGTGCCCCTGATTCGCGTCACCAACCTTGTTCGGGCGCTGTATACGCTGAAAGATCAGGGTTTTTGGTGTATTGGCCTGGATGCTGACGGTGCAGAACCGCTTTCAACCGCCATGATTGAGGGCGCGTGCGCCTTGGTCATGGGCGCGGAGGGTAAAGGGTTGCGGCGGCTCACGGCTCAGGCCTGCGATTCGCTCGCCTCCATTCCGATTTCGTCCGTTGCGAGCCTGAATGTATCGGTTGCAGCGGCAATTGCCTTATACGAATCAGTTCGTGATTCTTAACGTAAAAATAGTTATGTGGCTAAAATGACGCATCCTTTGGATTGGTCGGCGGATTACCCGCCGGTCCTCCGCCCATGGCAACGACTTGTTGCCCCCTCACCGTTCCGACCGGGTCAGCAAATCGGCCAAAGAACCCACGAATACCGCGCCAAAGCTTGGGTAACAACCAGATGACCAGCGCAGCGAAGACGACAAACAACCCCAAGAAGACGGCAGGCTGAACCACAGCCAGCCAGACACCGGTAATTACCATGACGTCTTCGACCAAGCTGGCGGTCCAGTTTGAAAAGGGTTCTGGCGACATGTTGATCGCGGCGCGACTGGCTGCTTTCGTTGCGTGTGTTCCCGCCGCAATGGCACCGCCCCCCAGCAGGGCCATGATCGCCGTCGCGTCTTGGCCAACCTCACCTTCAGCGAACAGGCCACCAAGGGCCTCGCCACCATCAAGGCCACCCATGGCACCATAAGCCATCAAAGCACCAGCGGGAATTCGGATAAACGTATGCAAGCCATCCCAAATTGAGTCGAGGCCGGGAATCTTATCGGCAAAGAATTCAATAAAATAGAAGACACCTGCCGCAAGCAGGACCACCGGAGAGGTTAGGACTTCCAGGCCTGGCGGCAAGGTGACAACGCCGAAGACATCCAAAAGCCCCAAAACCAGCACGGTCGCGTACAAGTTAATGCCGCTGGGCCACGCGGCACCCAGCCCGATAGTCAGGGTATTGATGAGGTCTGACCCTAAAAGGGTTGAAAATACATCACCGTCCATGCGGCCCGGCTCCAAGTTAGATTTCTAAGGTATGCTTATGTTTGCGGATTCACCAGTCAGGCAAAAGCCCATTGTTCTTCAATGATTCATTGCGCACGTCTTGACACAACGGGCGAAGCGGCGGAAAAGACCGTTCTTGAGTGAATGTTAGATGATGGCGATGCCGGTTTAGCTCAGTTGGTAGAGCACCTGATTTGTAATCAGGGGGTCACGAGTTCGAATCTTGTAACCGGCACCATTCCTTAATGCTACCACCAAATGCTGTGCCATCCCCGAAAGCCTACACAATTCCATCGCATCAACTTTGTGCCATTTGGTTACAGCATCACGTTTTCGCCTCAATTACCTGGACTCACGCGGTCTACAAACGTTTTAATAGAAAAACCGGGGTTTGGGGGTAGCCGTCTCCTCGGAGGAGATGAATTTGTCGGCGCGATCTGCGTTCGACCCAATAATAAATAAAGGAGTCGCACATGTTACATAAATGGGGACGTTTTGGCGTCGTCGCTGGCGTATTGGCTGTATCAGCCTGTGCCAACTACGACATCGAAGGCACAAAAATGATGAAAGCGGGCGATGATTTCTCGACCGCTTTGCAAAAAGAATACATCAAACTGGCGCAAGCAGAAGCTGACGAAGGCGACTGGTCAGACGCTGGCTTCTTTAACGAGAAAGCCCTAGCAGCTGTGAAAGGTGAAAACGTCACCGCACAGGACCCTGCTGAACGCGATATGCCTGCTGATAGCCTGAGCGATGTTAACAAAGCTCGTTCTGCTGTTATCGTGGCTGTGATCACGAATAAGGGTTCAAACCCAACGATGTCTGCGTTCACGCAAGCCATGTACGATTGCTGGATTCAGGAATTGGAAGAAAACTTCCAGCCTGAGCATATTGCAGAATGTAAGGCCAACATGGAAATCGGCCTTAAGGCTCTTGAGCCAAAAGCTGCTGTAGCCCCAATGGCCAAGAAAATGGCACCTGTTCCTGCACCAATGATGGTGTTCTTCGGCTTTGACAGCTTTGATCTAAGCCCATCAGCCTTGGATACGATCAAACGTGCCGCCAGCGCCGCTAAAGACGCCGAAGTTACCGGCATCATCCTTCATGGTCATGCAGACAAATCTGGTAACGTTGATTACAACCGTGGCCTGTCACGCGCTCGCGTGAACGCTGCTGGTAACGCAATCATGGAAGCTGGCGTCGCCCGCAACATGGTTAGCAAAAATGCATACGGCGAAGGTCAGCCGCGCATTCAGACGGAAGATGGCGTTAAAGAGCGCAACAACCGTCGCGTTGAAATTGAATTCGTTCGCCAGTAGTTTATAGCGAACAATCAGTTGGATCAGGGCGTCCCATTTGGGGCGCCCTTTTTCTTTTGCGCTGCGTTTGCACAGCCACCGCCGCAAGCAACCCTGCCCTTCTGTATACGCGGGCTGAAGCTATTGACTTCATGATGATCGCGGCGGCCAAATGACGACATGAATACCCCTTCAACACCTTCCTCTGTGCTTGCCACAAAATCCGTTTTACCTGCCATAGGTTTCGTCCTGCTCGCGAGCCTGCTGTTCACAGGCACAAATACGCAGGCTAAAATTCTCGGTGAGACGTTGCCGATTGCAGAGGTTGTTTGGACACGGTTTGTCTCTCATCTTCTCGTCGTCTTTATTATCGTCCGTGGACGCATTACCGAGACACTTCGCACCGAACGACCCGCTGTTCATTGGGCGCGGTCAACGATGATGTGCATCGGCGTAGGATGCTATTTTACGGGTTTTATTTATATGCCCTTGGCTGAGGCCGGTGCTGTGCTGCAACTCGCCCCTATGATGGTCATGGCATTATCTGTTGTTTTCTTGGGCGAACGCGTCGGCATTCGCCGCTGGTCCGGCGTGTTTTTTGCCTTCATCGGGGCACTGGTCGTTATTCGTCCGGGGTTAGGCGGCTTCGGTCTTGAGGTCTTATGGCCCTTAGCTGGTGCGGTGTTCTATGCGGTCTATCAAATTTTAACGCGGGTTCTAAAAACGGCGGACAGCGCCATGACCGCGTTGTGTTATGCCGGGTTGGTTGGGGCTGTGGTCTCGTCCTGTATCGTGCCGTTTTATTGGACAACCCTAACGGGAACTGAACTCATTTTCATGCTCGGAATTGGGTTTACGGGTGCCATGGGGCATTTAGCATTGATACAAGCATACCGCATGATCGACGCCTCCCTCATTTCGCCTTTCATGTATTTTATTTTGGTCTGGATGACGGCGTCCGGCATCTTAATATTTGACCATGTGCCGGATGGTTTAACGTTGTTTGGCATCGCCATGATTATCCTCTCTGGGGCTTATGTTGCCTACCGAGAGCACGCTGTTAGCAAGGCCGTAACGCACCACCAGCCCGTTCCATCATGACCGTCACGGATACGGAAGCGCCCATTCGGGGCGCACTGTGGCTGTGCGGTGCCATGATTTGTTTTACGATATTGGATGCACAGGCAAAGCTTTTGGTTCAATCCTACGACACCTTGCAGGTCGCCTGGGCACGGTACGCGTTTCACGTTCTGCCGATGGTCTTAATTCTGAACGTGCGGCTTCCCAATGTACTGCGAACAGGTTCTGTCAAACTTCAGATTGCACGATCCATATTGGTCTTGGCTGTTTCGATTTTTTTTATTGCCGGGCTAAAGCATCTACCGTTATCCGATGCCGCAGCCTTGATGGCGCTAACGCCAATCCTCGTGACCGCCCTCTCTGTTCCGCTTTTGAAAGAAACGGTTGGCATTCGACGGTGGGGCGGGGTCATCGCAGCACTCTGCGGGGCGTTGATTGTTTTACGCCCTGGCTTCGGTGTCTTTCAGCCAGCAGCCCTTTTAATTTTGGCCGGTGCGTTCACAAACGCCTTTTTCAATGTCACCACGCGTTTTGTTTCACGGACCGATAGCACAACAACATCGCTTGCCTACTCCGCTGTTGTTGGGTTCATAGTTCTGACCGCTGTTCTTCCGTTTGTTTGGGTTACACCGGCAAACCTATACGATTGGGCGCTACACGTTTCCGTTGGCGTTTTTGGTGCCTTGGCACATCTCTGCGCCATACAGGCTTATACAGCGGCCCAAGCAGGAACCATCGCCCCCTTCACCTATACTAACCTAATTTGGGCAACGTTGTGGGGATACTTATTGTTTGGCGATTTGCCAGATGCGTGGACAATCGCCGGGGCTGGCGTGATCGTTTCAAGCGGACTGTACGTTCTACACCGCGCACAATTGGTCAAGGCGAGCCGTCAATAATAATCGCTGGCAAGCAATCAGCCACTCGTCTCGCGCGTTTTTAGGAAACGAACATCGGGCCAGTCTTCTATTGTGCGATCCAAGTGCCATGCATTGCGTGCAAGGAAAACAGTTTCGTTATCATGGTCATGACCAACAGCGGCGCGATTTGCATCTTCAAATTTTTTTAACGACGCGGCGTCATCCGCGCGAACCCAACGGGCGGCGAAAACTTCGACACGTTCAAAATGAACCGGCACGTCGTATTCCGTTCGGATGCGATCCGCTAAAACGTCAAACTGCAACGGGCCAACAACACCCACAACCCAATCTGCCCCTAAGATCGGCTTAAAGACGCTGGCCGCGCCTTCTTCGGCCAATTGAACCAAGGCACGCCCAAGATGCTTGGCTTTCATCGGATCATCAGGGCGGGCTTTCTGCATCATTTCAGGCGCAAAGCTGGGAATGCCATTGAAGCGAATGGGACCGCCCGACGTCAGACTATCGCCAATTCTGAGCTGTCCATGATTGGGAATGCCAATGATGTCACCAGCCACGGCTTCTTCTGCGGAACCGCGGTCTTGAGCGAGAAACAGAACAGGCGCTGCAATGGTCATCACCTTATTTGAGCGGCTGTGATTAAGCTTCATGCCCCGCTTAAACCGACCGGAACACATTCTAAAAAAGGCGATACGATCTCGATGCTTTGGATCCATGTTCGCTTGAATCTTGAACACGAAACCACTGACTTGTTCATCCGTTGGCTCGACCGTCCCATCTTGAATAGGTTGCGGTCGAGGCTTTGGGGCAAACTCCGCCAAACCGTCTAACAACTCTCTAATACCAAAATTGTTGATCGCACTACCGAAAAACACAGGTGTTTGAATGCTGGCACGGTAGGATTCCACATCAAGGGGCGGACACAGGCCTCGCACCATCTCGACATCTTCGCGCAGTTTAGACACCGCATCGGCAGGCAGTGCCGCATCTAACGCAGGATCATCTAAGCCGGAACATTTGGTTCCTTCATCGGGACGTTCTTCTTTCGCCCGCGACAACAGCACCAAGCTATCTTTATGCATATCATAACAACCGAGAAAGTTGCGCCCCATACCAATCGGCCAACTCGCTGGAGAAACCTCTAATTGTAAGGACTGTTCAATCTCATCCAACAATTCAAAAGGATCGCGGCCCTCGCGGTCCATCTTGTTGATTAAGGTTATGATCGGAATATCGCGCATCCGACACACTTCAAACAGTTTTCGGGTTTGCGCCTGAATACCTCTTGCTGCGTCCAGAACCATAACGGCGGAATCAACCGCCGTCAGCGTTCGATATGTATCTTCCGAGAAATCTTCATGGCCGGGTGTATCAAGCAAATTGAAGGTGTTTGGGCCGTAGTCAAAGGTCATGACTGAGGTCGCGACAGAAATACCTCGTTCTTGTTCAACCTTCATCCAATCAGATCGCGCCCGCCGACGTTCTCCCTTGGCCTTCACTGCACCGGCAAGCTGAATGGCACCACCGAAAAGCAAAAGCTTTTCGGTCAGCGTGGTTTTGCCCGCATCTGGATGAGAGATGATGGCAAACGTTCGCCGCTTGGCGACATCAATTTGAAGATCGGTCATGCTCATGCGCGGGAGGTAACGGACGATGAGGCCGAAGGCAAGCCTTGGTGGACCTAAACGGAATACTTCAGCTGTAATCACCAGGGAAAAACAGCGTTACTGTTGTGCCACGGTCAACAACGCTATCAACTTGAATACGCCCCCCGTGCATATCCATTAGGTAATTGCATATGGGCAACCCTAGGCCACTGCCCTGTTGGCTAATCGTTAGGTCTTCCATACTTCGACTGAACGGATTGAGAAGTTGAGACATTTTGTTATTGTCAATACCGGGCCCCGTATCCGCAATTTCAATAACAACATCACGACGACCGACTGGACGAACAGAGACGGTGACGCGCCCATGCGGTGGCGTAAACTTTGCCGCGTTGCTCAAGACATTTAGAATGACCTGTTTAACGGAGCGGGCATCTCCAGAAACAGGTGGGCACGCATCTGGAATGTTTACGGTGTAGGTGATGCCACGTTTTTCAAACTCCAGCCCCATGAGTCGAGCAATAGATTCAAACAGCTCTTTGGCATCCAAATTCTCTGCTTGGATTTCTTGCTCTCCAGTCTCCAATCGAGACAAATCCAAGACATCGTTTAGAAGCGTTAACAACCGGTTCCCACTGTCGTAAATGTAGCCCGCGTATTCGCGCATACGCACTTTTTCGATATTGTATGTCTCATCCTTCAACATCTCGGCAAAGGCTAAAACTGAATTCAAAGGCGTTCTAAACTCATGACCGAGAAATGCGATGTAATTTGTTTTTGAAAGATTGGCAATTTCAGCAATTTCACGAGCGGCCTGTAGTTCATCACGGGTTCTGTCACGTTCCGTAACGTCTGTGTAGGTTGCTAAATACCCTCCGCCTTCTAAACTGTGGCGGTGGACTTCAAATACGCGACCATCGTGGGCTCTTTGAACTTCTACATCGTCAAAGGCACCCGCGATAATGCGTTTTAACTCGGCCTTTGAGACCTTTGATGGATCACCTGAACCGAAGACGCCCAACTGTGTTAAATGATCAATCTGGCGCTTCAACGGCATGCCAACGTTAACATTGCCAAGCGTCGAGATTAGATTTCGAAAGCACTTATTCCACGCAACCAAATGATGATCTTTGTCGTAGACGCAGACGCCTTGCTCCATGGCATCCAAAGTTGATTGCAGTTGCTCAATCTTGCTGACAAGAGCCTGCTCGCTCTGCCGAATTTTATTGTCCAAAAACGTTCGAGCACTAACATCGACGATTGTACCGTCAATGATGCTGGCGCGACCGTTAGCGTTCATTCGCGTCTGCGCCGTCTCCCAAGAATAAAAAGTTGTCCCGTTCACCTTTCGGCGCACATTTTGAGTGCCAGATAGCGCACTGCTACGCCTTAAAGACTCAAAGAATACGGCTGCCGCTGCCGGGTCTGCAAAGCATGTTGTTGGCGTGAATTTTTGCATGAACTGAACGACAGTCTTGCATCCATGCAATCGTGCCATTGCCGGATTTACAAAGATAAACTTATCGTTCAAGTCACATCTGTAATACCCGTTCTGTGACTCCATAACCATGTCATAGAACATACTGTCTTTTACCTCAGCATGATGAGCAGCGTCACTCAGATGGCTGGTATCTTGCACTGAAGGCGTCTTCTTATTGTTGGGTCTCGTTCGTCTTAGAGACGTTTCACGTCGCATAATTACCCAGGTCCATGAAACTGATTATCCCATCGTGCACATAGATTCTGTCGTTACCAATTCTATTCACGAATGCCGCCACCAGTAGGTCGTATTGATTGAAAACACTGGCTTATAATGCCGCACAGATGTTGTCTCAACGACCTTTTTAATCTGATTGTCCAAAAGATATGTTTTACCGTCAATAAACGCGACCAAAACCGCATGCCCGACTTTCAGATTAAGATCTTTTACGGCGACAACGCGAAGATCCGCATCTTTCCATCCCAGCAACCGAAGAGATAAGTATTTAACAATGGCGTAATCTTCGCAATCGCCAAATCGCTGCATGAATTCGCCCGGACTGGCCCAGTAATCTTTTTCACCCCAGTTTGCCTGATCGACGACATACTTCGCCCCATTCATCCGCTTGTTTACAGCGTGAAGTTGATCAAGCTTTGAAAGACCTTTGACCTTTTTTAGAAAACTCATCCAGTGTTTGTAATTGCAGGTATTCATTTCTTGGGCTTCACAGCCCCCTGCCTTCGCGTTGGCACGTTCTTTCGAGTAGCGCTTCAACGCGGTTAGCCATTTCTTGAATGGCTTCATATTTTTTGATGGCTTTTCGTGACTGTTGAAGAAGCTTGGCGTCGGCGCAGCCGCAAAAACAGGGTCCCCTGGCAAGACAAGCCCGGCCAAGGCACCACCCACTAATGCCAACGCACCTCTTCGGTTATGGTGTTGTTTTTTAACGATCACGCACCGAATCCCTTTCGCTGATTCGCAAGAACATTAGCGGATGGCATAGTGAAATTGGAAGCGATAGCCATCACACCCAGAGCCCAAAATTATCACAATCTTGAGATTGACTGCATAAGATATTGATATCATTTATATTTTTTAGAGTTTTATGCGTTTACGATTGTCTGTTTATCGGGCAATTATGGCGAACGCAAATCGCGGTTTGCGCATAACGCCTCATTCCTTAGGATTTTACATGACAAACAAGACTCTGACCAAGCTATCGCACTGGGTCATGACGTAAAAAAGGACATTTTTATGGCCGACGTGGCCGTTACCGAAAACCCACCCAGGCGTTTTAACGTCAAGGTTATTGCCGCAGCGGCGGCAATTGCGGCCGCGTTAATCGGTGTCGTCACTTTGGCATTTTACTTCGTAGAAGACGAACGCCAGCGCGACATTCAAGAATGGCAAGTCCGTTTGGGAATTGTCGCCGATAGCCGGGCTGCGGGCGTTCGCGATTGGCTGGATGGTAATTTTCTTCCCATTCGAGAACTCGCGCAGAATGCTTCATTGCAGTTGTACATGAGTGAGCTTTCCTTCGCCAATGCCGACGCGAACAATCAACAACCGGCAGAACCGGCGTTAAATGCGTCAGAGCTTTCAAATTTGTTTGGTGATGACATCCTGTCCGATGAACTTTCTGCCGAGAGTGATGTGCCAAGCGAAGAAGAGGCAAACTCTCTGCTCCCTCAGGTCGATAATAGCGGCGCGGCAGAAGCGGGGTATCTTAGAAACCTTCTCATTGCCACAGCGGAGCGCAGCGGTTTTAAACCGCCTGACACTGTTGGTGAAATTGCCGCCAATGTTGAAATTGTGGGGGTGGCCGGTATCGGCCTCGTGGACGCCGAAATGCGCCCGTTGGTTTCCACACCGGGCATGCCGCCGATGAACAAGCGCATTCGCGCAGCCGTTGAACTGGCATTGGATGGCGAAGCGTCCCTGATCGACATTTACCTAGGCGCGGCAGGCGATCCGACCATTGGTTTTGTGTTGCCCGTTTATGGCATTCAGGACGAAGGGGCGACCCAAGGCATCGGTGCCGTTATTGGCATCCGCGTCTTGGACAACAGTTTATTTGAAGCGCTTGAGCAACCCGGCGATACAAACGAAACCTCAGAAACATATCTGGTGCGTCGCAACAAAGGGGTCGTCGAATACCTATCGCCTTTAAAAGACGGAACGCCGCCTCTTAAACGCACATTGGCCTATGACACACCTGATCTCGCCGCAGCCTACGCAATAGAAAACACTGGCGGTTTTGGTGTCTTGCAGGACTACGGTTCCTTAACCGTTTTGGCGACGTCACGCGCCATTGCCGATACGACATGGACCTTAGTCCGCAAGATCAGCCGCGATGAGGCCTTAGCCGATACGGACCGACGCCTTGCGACAATGCTCGGCGTCTTCGTGGCCTTGATCGTCTTCGTTGTCCTGACGCTGCTGTATGTTTGGAAAAAAGGTGCCAGCGTTCGCGCCACCAAGGCCCTACACGACGCGCAAGTCGCACTCGAGCGTTTTACCAATCTCTCCAAATTTATGAAGATCGTCACCGACAGCCAACCCACGCACATCGTCGCCGTCAGCGAAGACACAACCTATACATTCGCCAATGAACCCGCTTATCGCGATGGCGGATTCGAAAATGCCCCCGACATGATTGGCAAATCAATGTCGGCTGTCATGGGGCCATTAAAGGCCAAGGTCTATGCTGATATTCATAAAGACGTCTTAAAACACTTTGAACGACAGAATCATGTTCTGTCTTTTGGCGAAGAAGAGAGCGATGACTTTCAGATCGTCCAGGCAGACTTTGTGCCTTTGCGCGGGGACCGTGATTTTCCACCGGCTGTTCTTACGGTCATTAACGACATTACCGAACTGACGCACGAGCGCCGCCGCGCCGAACGTATGCTGCGTCAATTGATTGATACGCTCGTTAGTGTTGTTGACCGCAGAGACCCCTATTCGGCCAACCACTCAACCCGCGTGGCAGAGGTCGCCAAGGCCATCGCGGTTGAAATGGGCCTCGATGAAAAATTGATTAAGACAGTTGATATTGCCGGTAGCCTCATGAACCTAGGTAAAATTTTTATCCCGCCTGAGCTTCTCACGAAAACGGCTGATCTCTCCCAAAGTGAGCGCAGCCAAATTGCCAATGCCTACTTGGTCTCTGTTGATCTTTTGCAAAACGTCACGTTCGATGGCCCCGTCGTCGAAACCGTTCGGCAAATGGGTGAAACTTGGGACGGGCGTGGCCCCCTGGGATTGAAGGCCGAAGAAGTGCTCATGACAGCCCGCATACTGTCTGTCGCCAATGCCTTTATTGGAATGGTCTCAGCGCGCGCTTACCGCGAAGCCATGTCCTTTGAAAAAGTCGCCGATATTTTATTGGGCGATACGGAAACGCGATATGATCGCAAGCCTGTTACGGCGCTGGTTAATGTTCTTGAAAACCGTGACGGCAAAACGCGCTGGGCGCACTACCGCGAGAACCCAATAGACATTGCGGCACCTGAGGGAGAAACAGCGATCAGCCCGTTCGATGACGGCCCTACTGCACCAAAACCAGAGATTCCAAAAGGACGCCAGGAACTCCAAGACGGAGACTAGAGTCGGGACTAAGCGCTATAGTGCCGAGCCCGTTCCTGGTGCGCCATAAATGATGTAGTGATCCGACATTGTGCCACCTTAGACGCTATCGATGGTCACTTGGATGCCGCCATCCGTTTGCGTCACTGAATACCCGCTATCATCACCATCTTCATTGCGAAGGTCATCGCGTTTGACACCTTCCAGCGTGACCTCGGTATCGGAGTTACCAAAGGCAATAACCGCATCACCATCTTCGTTTTCATTGATGATGAGGTCATCCACATCGAACTCTTGTCCTTCGAAGACCAGGGTATCGCGCTCGAAGATATCAGTAATGATGTCTGATCCAGACTCGGCATCAAAGATAAACGTATCCGACCCTTCACCACCGGTGAGGACGTCATCACCCTCACCACCACTAATGATGTCGTCACCACCATCGCCATAGACTTCATCATCGCCTGCGCCGCCAGAGACGGTGTCGTTATCAGCGCCACCAGAGACGATGTCGTTGCCTTCGCCGCCATCAACCACATCGCGACCGGCTCCGCCGTAGACTTCATCGTCGCCCTCATCGCCGTAAACATCGTCACGACCCGAACCGCCGTTAATGAGATCATTGCCTTCAAAGCCAAAGACCAGGTCATCGCCTGCGCCGCCGGTTAGAATATTATCATCGAAGCCGCCAAAGATTTGGTCATTACCAGCACCACCGTCAATTTCGTCAAAGCCATCGTCTGAGTTGACGATGTCCTGGCCAGAACCGGCCATAATGATATCATCACCGTCGCCGCCAAAGATCACGTCATCCCCGGCACCACCAAAGATAATATCATCACCGTCGCCGCCATCGATGTAGTCGTTACCGAGGCCACCCGACAATGCATCATCATCATCGGTGCCTTCCAAATCGACAGATCGAATTTCCGGCATATCGACAACAACGATTGTCGAACTATCAGCAACACTGCCGTCGGCCTCTTCAGTGTGAGCCGTTACCGTGATGGAAAACTGATCGGTCACATCGGCTTCGACAGCCATCGTCAAGTTGGCTAACTGATCAACCGTTAAATCGTAGCTGCCATCACCATTGTTGGTCCCCGCAGAAAGCGTCACCCCAGCAGGCAGGTTCGAGACCCGAACCGACACTGTTTCAGAACCATCTGTGTCTGTTAGCAAGGCAGAAATTGCCAGATCGAAGACCGTGTTTTCCAGGCCTTGCTCGCCATCACCGACGCCCGCAGTGACGTCCGCCGCATCGGCAATACCAGCTACTTGAATTGTTAAATCCGCTGTTTGAGTTTGAATCGCACCACTCGCCGTTTCTGTTGCTGTCACCGTAATAACCAAAGCAATAGCTCCGCTTACATTGACAGGCGGTGTCAGAGACAAGCCGTTCAATTGACCAGGAGACACGCTCCATGATCCATCACCGTTGTCCGTTCCTGCGGAAAGACTGGCCCCCGCAGGAACGCCGGCAACTGTCACCGATAGAATTTCGGATCCATCCGTGTCTGTCAGAGCCGCAGCAATATCCAAGGCAATGGCCGAGTCTTCATCACCCGTCGCATCTTGAACCGTTAGCGTCGGTGTCGAAGCCACGGAATCATTGCCAGATGAATCAACGCTTACCGTTGTAACTGTTTCAGCCGTATCGCCGTTCTCATCTTCCGTCGATGTCGCCGTGACCGTCAGATCAAATACATCTGGTATTACGGCCTCACCCGGCGTTGAGCCGCTGATCGACTGAACCAGGAAGTCACTGCCCTTGCCAACCGCTTCAAAACGAATTTGATCAAAGCCGCCGGGCACGCTGACTTCTAAATCAAGCGCGCCATCTACGGAACCGGCTTCGGCACTGAAGGACCCCGTTGCAACCTCGACGCCATCTTTCAAGGCAATCCATTGACCCGTTTCGCCTTCCCTAGAGAACAAGGCACGCAAGCCAACATCAAGGTTCGTCATTTCCATACCGTCGAAATCGAACAACAACGCTTCTCCGTTATGATCGATTTCTGAGTCGCCGCCTTTGACACCTATGCCACGCCATTCACCGTTTTTAATGTCACCATCAACTTCGCCAACATTGCCATTCTTATCGATGGCAACAACAGAGAAATTGTGACCGTCAACGGTTTGAGAGAATGAGTCGATCATGTCTTCTTCAGTCAAATCGATACCACTTGGATCACTGGGATCACTTCCCTTGCTTCCCTTGCTTGGATCGCTGGCCTTACTGGCTTTGCTTGGATCGCTAGCATCGTCCGACTCGGAAGCTGACACTCCAGTCCCGCCCATCGCAAATTCCGTGCCCTCACGACTGGCCGTGGGAACTGAAACCGTTAGGTCAGTCAACTGCTCCGTCGTTAGTGTCCAGGTTCCATCGCCATTGTCCGTACCCGCAGATAGCATCGCACCATCGGGCATATCGGCAACAGTAATACTCAGACTCTCTGATCCATCTGTGTCCGCAAGAGAGGCCGTTAAATCAATGGGAATTGTTACAACGCCATCACCCTGAACAGCTAGACCTGATGTTCCCGAAAGAACCGGGGCGTCCGCCACGGCATTGACCGTAACCGGAAGCGTTGCCGTAACAGCAGAAACATCGCCAGAGCTCTGCTCCGTTGCCGTGGCAATGACGGATAAGTCAAAATCTACATCCGAGTCTTTTGGCGGCGTGATCGTAATATCTGCCAGTTGACCAGGCTCTAATGTTACCGTACCGGCGGTGATTTCAAGTGAGTCCGTACCGGCAATAATGACGGCACCATCAGGAATACCCGAAATGGTAACGGCCAGAAGTTCCGAGCCATCGGTGTCACCCAAGGCCGCAGAAATATCCAAAGCCACAGCCGTATCTTCATTGGTGGATGCTGCTTGAACGGTGACGACGGGATCATCAACAACGCTATCCACGCGCACAATGAACGACGTATTAGCAGACGCCGTGTCACCAGAACCGGCTTCGGTCGCGGTGACGACAACGCCGAGTTCAAAGTCATTCGAAGATCCATCTTGAGGTGTGATCGAAAGGCCCTCCAATTCAGCACCCGACAAGCTCCAAGTTCCATCGCCATTGTCGGTTCCAGCAGACAATTGAGCACCACTTGGTACATTTGAGATCATCACAGAGAGGCTTTCTGAACCATCAGTGTCCGTAACGGCCCCAGCAATGTTCAATGGAATCGCTTGATCTTCATCGCCAAAGACCGTTTGCGCCTGAACTGTTGGCGTATCAGCAACACCAGCAACAGAGACGGGCAACGTAACCGTGCTTGTTGCGGCATCGCCGGTGCTGGTCTCTGTCGAAGTAACCGAAACACTCAGGTCAAAATCAACATCGGAGTTTTCTGGCGGCGTAATGCTCAGGCCTTCAAGGTCATCCGGGCCAACAGACCACGACCCATTGCCGTTATCCGTTCCAGCCGACAAAACCGCGCCTTCTGGGACACCGGCAATCGTGATGTCAGACAGAATTTCCGAGCCGTCCATATCAACGAGAGCCGCTGAAATATCCAGATCAATGGCGCTGTCTTCATCGCCAACGGCAGCACCGACGTTCAGGTCCACACCTTGTGACTCTTGGTCAAAGCCATAGGCTGCTGCATTAACAGTCGCTGACACCGTCGCTGCATCCCCATTGGATGCTTCCGTCGACGTGGCAGAGACATCAAACGAGAATGTCTCAACGGCAGCCGCCTCTGGGACAGAGACGGTCAGAGCTTCCAAATCGGTTGGTGCGATTGTCCATGAGCCATCGCCATTGTCGGTACCGGCAGAAACAACCGCACCGTCGGGCAAGTTGTCGATGGTCACAGACAGCGTTTCAGACCCATCCGTATCTGTCAGCGCGGACGAGATATCGACGGGGTATTCAATGACATTTTCTGTACCGGTTGTTGCTTCAAAGGTAATGGCGTTAATCAAAAAGTCATCACCGGCACCCGGAGCACTGAAGATGATTTGGTCGAATGACAGACCATCTTCGGCCGTCATGGTGATGGCTTCGTCAATACGGTCTGTTACACCTGTAACCGTACCTTCACCAACCTTCACGCCATCACTGTACAGTGTAAACGTGCCCTCTTCCCTGCTGTTCATCCAAGCGAAGGCAACATCGGCAGAGCTAACTTCTGTATCGAACGAGACAATGATCTCTTCAGAGATTCCAGCGCCATTGCTAAAGCCCAATTCTGAATTCGCACCAGACGCATTACCGGCAACGCCAAACCCAACGGGGTTTCCATTCAGGCTGATGTTGTCGGTAGAAGGGTCAGATAACGTGCCGTCGCTTTGAAGGTTTCGTGCCGTTACCGTGAACCCAGAATCTGTATTGGCAAACGACGTTGAATCAATGGTGACGTCGACAGTCTCGGCATCGCCTTCTACCAATGTCGGCTCACCAATGCTGACAGACAAGGTTGGCGCATCGGCAACCGCTTCGACACTGACAGGAACCGTCACCGTTGACGTGGTCGTATCCCCTGTACTTTCTTCCGTCGAGGTCACAGAAACGCTTAGGTCAAAGCTCGCATCGGAGTCTGCTGTGGGTATCACGGTTAGACCGTCTAGATCCCCAGTTGATAACGTCCAAGACCCGTCGCCATTATCTGTCCCTGCCGACAACGTGGCCCCTTCGGGCACACCAGCAACAGAAATATTCGAAAGTGTCTCTGAACCATCCAGGTCAGTTAGGGCCGCAGATATATCCAATGCAATGGCTGTGTCTTCGACACCATCACCCGCCGTCGCCGTTAACGTTGGCGCATTGGCATCCAAATCAAGCGGCACAGCCTCATTCAATGTTACTGTGACCGTATCAACATTACTGGTTGCTCCGTCTGCATCGATGACAGAGAACGCAATCTCACGGTCGCCAGGTGTTGGTGGCTCACTATCAAACGTGATGGCTTGATAGACATCTTCGTAAGCTTCGATCGAGGCTTCGCCAGAGAATGTTAGGCTGCCATCTTCACCGACAGTGACAGAAATGCCTGTGCCTTCTAAGACGCTTGGATCAATGCTTAAGGTATCGCCGCCTTCACCACCGATAATCTCGACGGTGCCGCCGGTCAAAACATCGCCATCGATATCTGTTGCATCAAAGGAAGGCGAAATAGCGATTGGTTCCACGTCTTGCACAACGACTGGTTCAAACGAGACCGAAAAGCTAATATCGTTAAAGTCTTGATCGCCCAAATTTGGCAGGTCTTCAAAATTTAGAGCCACACCGTTGTCACCGGACTGACCTGTCGCAACATGGACCTGCCCGTCTGGGTTCAGCGTTTCACCACCAATGGCGTGGTAGACCGCGCCAAATATGTCTTGTTCCGTGCCATCAGCACCAACGAAGACAAGATCAGGCACACCATCACTCATTGTTGCTGGATCACCGTCTTGGGTGCGGAATTCAAACGCCCCCTCACCAAGGCTTGAGAAGTCATTTTGGCTATAGCCATTAGCAATGATGAACGTACCGAATGACTCGCCAGCCGCGAGATCAAGCTCAACAGATGTTCCTGCCGCCAATTGACCACCTGAACCGGGCAACGAGGCATTATCCCAGATAACATCAACATCGGTGATCTCGCCATCGGCACCGATTTTGTAATAGCCAACCGAGCTTTTGAATCCAGCTTCTTCGCCGTCAAACGTGAGGGTGACGGTGTGATCCGCTGCCAATGAGAAATGATCTGGATTGATGCCTTGCTCTGGTATTTCTGGCAAACCAGACAAATCGTGTTCGACGAGGCTTTCAATGATATCGCCTGAAGTATCGGCGCCGGCTTCAACTTCTGGGGCGACATTTGGCGTTTCAAGATTGATGGAAAGCGTTGACGTCGTCGTATCGCCGTCACCATCTGAAACTGTGTAGGTAAACACTTCTTCACCAGCGATGTCGCCACCTTCAGACACATCCGCAGAAATGCTGGAAACGAAGAAATCAGAAGAGTCATCAGGGCGTGAATCCGGGTCATCGTATTCTGCCGCCGTGAACACGACATACTGGAATGCGGTGCCGCCCTCTGTCTCGATGGTCAATTCACCCGCATGCTGGGATGAGAAATCAATCGTGTTGTCATCAATATTACCCTCACCGACCAAATTGCCATCCGCATCAAACGCCTGCCACGAACCTTGCTCGCCCGATGCTTCGTTTTGGAACAGACGCGAAACCGTAACCGTCGCACTGGTGGTTAACCCACCCAAATCAACGGCCAAGGCTTGGCTTTCACCACTGTCCGGATCGTTATTGATTTGATCGGGTGCTGGCAAGCCCTGGTCGCCTTCGTTTTCCACACCCACACCCTGTGCCGTAAAGGTCACGTTGGCATCGGCAAGCGTTGGATCAAACTGACCGTCAGCGTTAAGGAACGACGTTCCCGTATCAAAGGCCGTAAGGGTAACACCCGACCAGGCATCGGCGCCTTGGCCATCTGTGCCCGCACTAACCTGTACCGTTTCGGCGCTGACAGCGGTATCAACCGTATATTCGTAATCGCCCGTGTCGTAGATCTTTAAGGTGCCATTGTCCCCCGCCACTTCGACGAATGTGCCGCCTTCATCGGTCTGCGCCGCATCGGCAAACGAGACCGTCGCATCACCAAAGGTGACTTCAGTTAACGTGCCATCCGTGACCGTATCAGATGCGTCGCCGCCTGAGGTATCCCCAGCGCCCGTAATCACGTTGCCAGTGGCCGTCTGACCAACCCCGCCTTCAACAATATTTTCATCGGCATTCGCGGTTGGGTCCACGTTGATCGTGGCTGTTGTACCCCGCGTTGCAGCAGACCCGTCATTATCTTCGGTTGCGGTCGCACTGACCGACAGATCAAAGTCGGTTGTATCACCAGCAACGGGTGTGATCGTTAGCCCTTCCAACTCGCCGGGTTCCAATGACCATGTGCCATTGCCATTATCGGTGCCCGCAGAAAGAACCGCACCATCTGGCACGTTGCTAATTTCAATCGACAAGGTTTCTGAACCATCTAGATCACCCAAGGCGGCCGAGACATCCAAAGCAATGGCCGTATTCGCATCACCCGAACCATCTTCAACGTTTAGGTCGGGTGCATCGGCGACAGCCGTTACCGTTACCGGCAAGGTGGCTTGCGAGGTCGCGATTTGACCGCTCGCTGTTTCAACAGCACTGGCCATAATCGTTAGGTCGAAATCGTCGTCAGAATTATCGGCTGGCGTAATCGATACATCGCTCAATTGATCGGGCGTCAGGGTGACAGAGCCATTCACCACAGCAACATTATCCGTACCGACCGAAATTGTGGCCCCTTCTGGGATACCTGCAATGGTAACACTCAGGGTTTCTGAGCCGTCTGTGTCCGTCAAGGCGGCGCTGATATCCAAATCGATAGCGGCATCTTCATTGCCGGTGGCAGCAGACACGTCCAAGGTCGGGTCACTGGCCAATACATCGGCTTCGACCGTAACAGAAACAGCCGTGTCCGCAGTGCTGCCGTTCGATGCTTCTGTTGAAGTGGCTGTGACCGACAGATCAAAAGTTTGAGCAGCCGATGGCGGCACCGTCATCGTAAGTTCGCCGAGATCGCCTGTCTCAAAGGTCCAAGAGCCGTCGCCGTTATCAGTTCCGACAGCAAATGTCGCGCCGTCTGGTACGCCCGCAATGGTTACGCCCAAAGATTCTGATCCATCGGAATCAACCAAGGATGCCGCAATCACAATAGGAACCGCAACGCCC
>Ga0222633_1000410_pt1 | contig 41338 bp, 38 predicted proteins | sample AntAcemetageno48_FD_179816 | JGI IMG/M metagenome (GOLD analysis project Ga0222633, IMG submission 179816) | Saline water microbial communities from Ace Lake, Antarctica - #48 | ecosystem: Environmental > Aquatic > Non-marine Saline and Alkaline > Saline | place: Antarctica: Ace Lake | collected...
TCGCCCAGGACTTCAAGACCGACCTCAGGTTCCAGTCCAGCGCCATCCTCGCGCTCCAGGAAGCCTCCGAAGCGTACCTCGTCGGGCTCTTCGAAGACACCAACTTGTGCGCCATCCACGCCAAGCGCGTCACCATCATGCCCAAGGACATCCAGCTCGCCCGCCGCATCCGCGGCGAGCGCGCGTAAGCGTTCGTGTCTGATGATACAAAAGTAAAACAACAACCGTCCACCTCGTTCGAGGACGACGTAAAACCTATCCAAAGGTGAAACCTATTCACCTCCATCTCATAGTTAAAGACAGGTCAAACACGAACCATCTCCACGGTCTGTCGCTTCACCTCAATCTTTCAAAAGTCGCTCAAAACAAACTTCCAACGTTCCCCTTGTTCGCGTCGCCGCTTTTGCGCGCGCGTCATCCGAACGCACACGACGTGACACGGAATCTCCGCTCCTCGCACGTCCGCGTGATGGAAAGGCCCTCGGAGGTTTTGAAAATAAACCAGCCAGGTGGCGTTTTCGGACGAAGCAAAGCGGGCGTAATAACGCTTGCTTTTGAGAATACAAAGTGCTACCTGTTTCTCGCCTCGCCGTGACCGTTTTTCAGCCGTACTGTCGTTCCATTCGATGTCTCCCGGCCAGGCTTGCATCACGCGTATGACCTTTTAGTCACATCGACCGTCAAAAAATCTCACTCAGTCCCAAATGCTAAGCCCCGCGTCGAGCGCCGCGGGGTTGTTTTTGCGTTTCTTGGGACCAGCCGGGTTTTTTTCTTTCTTTTCTTTTGCGGATGCTTTTGACGATGCGACTCCATCACCCGATACGCAATTCAAACCCCAAAGCCCCCCTTCCCTTTCAAGACCACTCCCTGTATCAACCGCTTCGGTGAAACCCACACCCGCCCGGTCGCCCCCGCCCCCTTCCATCAAAACAAACGCCACGATTCGCGGCCAAAGCCGTTCAAGCGCGTGTTCGTGGCCTTTGCGCATCCAGTCTCTTGCTTGTTGTAAAAGCCATTTCGGGTCTTTTTCCCACTGCGCCCGGAGTGACGCTTTGGTGCAAACTTTGCGGTGCGTGAGCTGGTGCACCAGCTCGCCGACTCGCCTTTGTGTCTTTCCCTCCGGGCGAGCGCAAAGCACGGGCTTGGCGCAAAGGCGGTCGCGCAAGTCACCGAAAGGCGCGGAGACCGCTCCCGAAAGTAACGCCGCCGCGAACGCGCCGTAACCAAGAGAGTCATCGACCGAACACGGGCTCGCTCGCAACGGCAGCTTCCACCGGTGCGACCCGAAATGCGGCTGCGTGAACTGCACGACGTGCCCTTTGTGTTGTACGTACCGTGGGGGCGGGTCCTGTAACGCAGGGCCTAAAGTACAAAGCGCGGAGGCGTGGTCGGTTAGCCAGCCCGCGTCCACCGCCGTGGCGCCGCCGAGGTACGCTCTCTTCTCCGTGCGCTGCAAATCGCAGTACGCCGCGTACTCGGGTGACGTTTTGTGCAGCGCGCTGGACGGGTGCAGGTACACCGTAGACTGCAGCAGCGCGGGTTTGTACCGCGTAGCTTTGGTGTTCCCACCCGCATTCCGCTCCGCATCCGTTTCCTCACCGCGTTTCACCCGACGCACCACCCGGTCCGCCCACCCGCAAAGAAGCGCTTTGCGCAGAGAAACGTCACCCGGGGACGAAACGTCGGTTGACGCATCCTTTTTCCCACCGTCGCCGTCCGCGTCACTCGTTCCCTTCTGAGTCCCGGACTTCCCATCCTTGGTATCACCACCCTCCCCCGAAACCCGCAGCGCCCTCGCCGCGGGGTCCTCGCCAACCTTGACTTTTAGATTCACAAACGCACGCGCTCGCGCCAGTTCGGCGCGCGCCGGTTTTCCAAAAGCCGCGGACGCGACTGAATTCGAAGTGAGCGCCCTTAGGAGCTGCCGGCGCAAGTCGCTCGCTTCCCTCATGGTCCTCCCGTGAAGGCAGTGGTCCAGACAGAACGCCGCCGCCTCCCGAGGGCCGCGCTGCGTGTCATACGCAACAAGCGCCCTCGCCGCGGAAAGGGCGTCGGAGTGCGGGTGGTGAAACGCGTGACGCAGTTTCCGGCGGCGCTGTGCCGTTTCTTTGTCGTCTTTTGCGTCGCCGGAGGTATCGCCGCCGGCGAACTCGTCTCGCAGAAACGGCGAATCGAGGCTCAGCGCGGCGGCCGCGACGACCGCGGCGGCGAGACACCCTCCACCGTTTTTGCTGTTTTCACTGGCAGCCGCGGCGAGTAGCATGCGCGCGTGCCGTGGGCCAATCGGCAGGGCCGCCATCGCCCTACCGAGCTCCGTTAAAACCCCCACGTCGCCGTCGTCGCCGAAACTCCCGAAGTGCCCAAAGGTTTGGGTTTGAGGATTTTGAGAAGTAACGCTCGTAACGCTCAAAGTCGGCCTTAACGCGCCCAGCACCGCTAGCGTTCTTTGCGCGCGTTTCAGTGAGGCGAAGTTGGGCGGCGTGAGGAACGGAAACCTCGCGACGCGGTCAATCCCCATGGCTCGCATTTGAAGCACCACGCCGTCCACGGGCTGCGTTAAAATCGAGGGAGGGGCGTGGTCGTCCAGGTCGTTCACGAAGTGCGCTGACGAAAACAGACGGTACGCGTGTCCCGGGCCGGTTCGTCCGGCTCGCCCACACCGCTGCTCCGCGCTGGCTTTCGAGATCCACCCTACCTCGAAACGCGACATCCCGGCGTTCGTGGCGGAGGCGTCGCCGTCTTCCGATTCCCCATCGCCTCCTGAGTTAAACACCCGTCGTTTCTCCCGGCCGCAGTCGATGACGTACCGGGTGTTTGGAATCGTGAGGGACGTCTCCGCGACGTTCGTAGCCACGACGACCACGCGCGCGCCGGGCGGCGGCGGGTCGAAAACCCGTTTCTGTAAATCCGGAGGCAGCATCGCGTACAGGGGCAACACGTGGAGGTACCCGGGCCCGGTGTCTTCTTCCTTTTCGCCGGCATCGCTGCCACCCTTATTGGCCAACTCCGTGGTCGGCGCGTGCGCCCGAAACCAACTCTCCTCCGCCGCCTTGGCCTCGTCAGGGGTCACGCCTTCGCCGCCGTGCACCACGACGTCGTCCTCTTCGCTCACGTCGCTGGCGCTGTCGTCCGAGTCGTCGTCGTTGTCGAAATCGTCCCGGCCGCCGCCGTCGAAGTTGCCGTCCCCTTTCGTGTCTTCGCCGCCAAAGTCGTCGTCGAAATCCTCCCCTGCGGCGTCCAGGGCGTCCACCGAAAACGCGTCCAACTCGTGACCCAAGGAATCTTGTTTTGTTTTTGTTTTTTTGTCAGACTCCTTTGCGTCGTCTAGAGAGTTCACCCCTGAAGAAGGTTTCGGGTACGCCGCCTTGAGTTTCCGGACGAGCTGGTCCACCTCTCGTTGCCCGGTGACGAAAACCAGGATCCCGCCAGGTGGCAGTTTTTTGTGAATCGCGACGACTTTCTTCCTCGCCGCCCCGACGTAATCGCCGTGAATCGTTTCCCGCGCGAAGTGAATCGTGACGGGAAACTGCCGCGCCGCGATTCGCAGCAGCGCGGGTGGAGTAGGACACAGCTTTTTATTCTCCACGAACTCTGATACTCTTAAGGTGGCGCTCATGACTACGAGTCGCAACGGGGTGATACCGGGCCTTTTCTCTCGAAAAAGCTCCGCTCGTAACGGCACGACCCTGGATAAAAGCCCCAGCAAAATGTCCGTGTTCACCCCGCGCTCGTGCGCCTCGTCGATCACCACCACGGAGTACTTCCTCAGGAGCAAGTCGCTTTGCATTTCTTTCAAAAGCACGCCGTCGGTCATGAACTTTATCTTGGTGGTTTTTGAGCTCGGCGCGTCTTGGGTTGTGCCGTCTCGTTCGGTGGTAACTTTCTTGTCGTACCTCACTTGGTACCCCACCTCTTCGCCCAGTTTCACGTTTAATTCATCAGCAACTCTCGTCGCGGTCGAGGTAACCGCGACCCTTCTCGGCTGCGTCACCGCGATCGCACCCGGGTGCGCGGCGCAACTCGGGTCGCCGTACCCCGCTTCCAATAGGCGAAGGAAAGAAAACAAAGTGTCAGGGCAGGTAACAGTCTACTTGTGATGTCAGGAGGGCACTCGACCAGGGGCAGTACTTGTGATGTAAGTAGTGCACTTGACGATCGGGGCAGTACAAGTAAACAGTCTTTGGATTTGGGAAAGCCGCCGCACCTTCGAACAGAAACTGCGGCACCTGCGTGGTTTTCCCGCACCCGGTTTCCCCGCAAATCACGACGATCGGGTTGTGGTTTCTGTTTGGTTTTTTAAGAAAAGGTGTCAGTGTCTCGTGATGTGTATGAGGGATTGGTATGAGTAAACAGTCAGGGTAACAGTCCGAGGGAATGCGCCCTTCTGGTCGTAATAGTCCAGGACGCAGGACGAGTATGGGCAAACAGCCACGGTCACCTGGATTTGGGGTTGGGAAAGGCGCTTACATGCAGTCCACGATTTCGTGTTCCGAGCCCAAAATCGGAAGGCCCTCTCTCTGGGTTTGGATTTTCTTTTGTCGTGTCACCGGCACCGAAAAGCTAGCCCCGACGAACACGCCGGGGTACTTCTTAGCCGCGGCGGTGCTCGCGGCTTTGGAGTTTTGCCAGAAAAGTGTCAGGGCCTTGTGTGGTCAAACAGTTTTGGGATTTGGGAAATGCAATACGTACCTTCGTTCGCCGCGACTGCTTTCGCGGCTAGATCTTTCGGATCAAGCGACGCCGCGACCGCGTTCGGCCCGAGCGCTTCCGTGGTACGCTCCGCGACCTGTTCCGGGTCCCGTTGACGTATCAAATCAGCAAGCGCCGTGACCTGGGCTAGGTACGTTTTGAACTTCGCGCGTCTCTCGTCGTCGTCCTCGTCGTCCTCGTCCGACTCGGTATCGACGTCGTCCCCCCGCAAAGCAATCGCTTCGGCGTTTTTGATGCGTTCCAAATCCAGCCTGGCTTGGTCGAGCGGGTGAATCGGGCCGTAGGACTCAGTAGCCGCGCCGCCCGTTCCCGTCCCCGTGCTGGTCGGCATCATCGCTTTGTTAAGAGGCCAGCTTTGTTTCCGCCCGAAGGTATTCGAGTCGTCGAGATTGTCTTCATCGGATGACGATGATTCGTCGTCGCTTTCCCCACCTCCATTTACTCCAGGTCCTTCCGGCCGTTCCCGTTTCGTGAGCCTCGAGTTTTCAACACTCGATCCTGGTAATTGAATTCCCGCGCGTTCCGCTTTCAGTTCCCGTCGCAACGTTTCCCGTTTACTCAAGCGCTGCCCCATGCTGGCGGAACCGGCGAGAAGTGTTAACGACTCATCACTCACCATCTTCGCCGCGTTCAGCCGGGCCACGACGGCGCCTCGCTGGTCCCTCTTTCTTTTATCCTCCTCCACCTTCGCGTTCTTTCTTTTCTGCGATTTCGAAAGCTTCTTTTCAGCAGGCAAGGGGTTACTTCGTCGCGGGCCGTGCCTCACACCGCCGCCGCCGCCGCCTGGCTTTTGTTTCTTCTTCGCGCTGAGTTTGATAATCTCATCGCCGCCCGCCACACCCAAGCTCGCGGCGAGCTCGGGGGACAAAAAACCGCCAGCCGCCTCGGTCTCCGCCATCGTTGCAGGGCGGGACACACAGTCCGCGACGCACCGAATGCCGGCCCTGTCTCTCTCTGTGCCACCCGCAATGTACCACCCTCGGCTTAGCCGAGACTTACGACACTTCAGAGAAAATTTCCTTCCACTTGGCCGCCGACTCGAAAGCACGCGCCACAGTTCCCCGCGCGCCGGGATGGAGCTGCCTTCCCTTTCCCAGCTTCTGGCCGCCGTGACCGGCGCGAACCTGAAAACAGCGGTGCTCGCGTTCGCGGTGGCGTACGTCATCGCCGCGGTGTTTGTGTTCCGGTCGTCCTGGCCCTTCGGGTGGATGGGCGGGGGCGCGGGTCGCAGCAGCGCGTGGTCGAAACAAAAAGCGAAGGACACGAAAAGCGAGGAGGAGTCCGAAGTGTTTCCCGAACCGATGGCCAAGGGAGACCTGACCGTGCCTGAGCTTAAACTACACGACGGATCCAACTCTTTGTTGCCCGTGTTACTCGCCGCGAAAGGCGTGATTTACGACGTGACCAGGGGGCGGGATTTCTACGGCAAAGGAGGGCCGTACAACGGCTTCGCGGGCATCGACTGCTCGAGAGCGCTCGCGAAAGTTTCCCTCGATGCGAAGGATCTCAACGACGACGTCACCGATTTGTACGCCGCGGAGAGGGACGTGTTGAACGACTGGGTACGGAAGTTCGAGGACAAGTACCCGGTGGTGGGGGTGTTGCGGGGGGGGGCGTTTGATAAATCTTCATGATGAGACGCGGGGGAAGGGTGCGCGGAGGCCACGGTGGTTGGTCAGAGACAGAGTAGGAGGGAAGAAACAAAATCAAGTTGAAAACAAACAGTGCCGTAAAAATAATGCATTGTCAGCAATCTTAATCTGATTCACTTCCACGCGCCCCATCTTCATGGCTTCCCCGGAAACGGCCGGGCGGCGCCCCGCTTTGGGGCACTGGGTCGCCGCGCTGGGGTACTTGGTCGGCGCGGCGGTGTTGCTCCGGGTGCCTATGGAGTTCCGGTGGTTTCCGAAACGCGGTGGCGGAGGCGCGAAGAAATCGGAATCTGTGACGAGCGGCTCCGTGAAGCGCAAGTCGCCGACGACGCAGGGCAGCAGATCCCCAACCGCAAGTTCGGGCGCACGCCAAACGTCGCCTTTGCGACCGACCACGGATGCCACGCCACCTGATGACACCACAGTCGAAGCGCCGTCGCTCACAACAGTAACACCCATGATGCCAAAGGGCGATTTGACACCCAAACAGCTCCTCGCGTACGACGGTTCCGATGGCTCGAAGCCCGTTTTGCTCGCCGCGCGAGGCGTGATATACGACGTCACCGCCGGTTCCGATTTCTATGGCGCCGGCGGGTCGTACAACGTCTTCTCTGGGAAAGACTGTTCACGGGCGCTGGCGAAGATGAGCCTTAGTTTGAGTGACGTGAGCTCGGCGGTGGATGACTTAACGGAAGATGAAAAAAAAATCCTGGACGACTGGATCCAAAAGTTTCAAGGCAAGTACCCGGTCGTGGGGAACGTGAAACACGGCGGCGAAGACGTACCTTTGTGACCGTTGTTCCAACCGTCGCAATAAAACGTACTACGTACGTAACAGTATCCTGACGAAGTATCCACATCTATTCTATCGACGACACATCTGTGTGTTGACGCTCCGCGTACCCGCCTAATAAAGGCGACATTTAAGCAAAAAGAAAGCCGATCGCAAATCAGTGTTGAAAGGGCTTTTTCATCGCAATGTTGACTAGTTGAAAGGGCTGACCTCTAAATCTCCCGTGTGTTCCATCGCCGCGCTCCACAAGTCCTCGACTTCCCGAGACGTTTCGGTTTTCCTAAACCCTAACCCTAAACCCTAAACCCTAAACCCTAAACCCGCCGCCAAGACCTCATCGGGGGACTCCACCACGAGGAAGAAAACGTTCACCAGCACGGCGAGAAGCACGGCGGCGGTGATCGCACGCCGAACGCATTTTTCAGTAGCGGCGCTTTTCTGTTTATCTCGCGCCGCAACCGCTTCCGCTTCGTTTCGTACATTTACCTTCCCGCTCGACAACAACGGCGCGCGTTCCGTGGTACCCGCGGTTTCGCTTTTCGCGCTCGAACCGTCCGAACACGCGTCGCCTGGTGAGGTAACTACACTACGTACCGAGTTAACAGGAGTACTTCCTGACTTGACGTTACTTCCAGAACGCGACCCCCCGGACCACCCCTGGTCCCCGCGTTCCTCCCGCTCCCCCAGCGTGACCACCACGTACGCGAAGGACGCGACGCAGGCTATCGAGTACCCGAACACCGCAAGGCGGCTCTCGTGCCGCGGCTCCACGAACAAGTCGCTCAGCACTATGGTTCCCACGTCTTTGAACGGCGCGCTGCACGCGGCGAGAAGCGCGGAGCTGACTCGCACGAAAAAGTACGTGCTCATGTTCGTGCAAAGCGCCCACGCCGTGTTTACAAGTAACAGCCACCAGGTGGTTTTGTCGAACAAAGGAACTTCTTTGAGTAGGTAACTGGTTTCGAAAAGTGCCGCGCCGAGTGACAGCAACGCGGTTTCCAGCGGCGCCGTGTACACCAGTAAGGCTCCGATGGTAACCTTGACGTTCCGCAACAAGTGCTCCAGCAACACTAACCGACCCACTTCCGCTACGACGGACACGAACGCCAGGGTTAATCCTACGTAGTTATTCGAGTTCTCTGCGTCGTCCCGTGCTTCGTTCAGCTCGCCCACCGCGGTTAAGGTGACTCCAAACGCGGCTACCGAAACCATCACACCTGTTCGCAACCTTAACGGCTCCCAGCCTATCAACACGCAAACCAGCGCCACCAAAACCGGCGTGGCGCCGTACGTCATGGACACGAACGCGGGGCTCACGAACTCCAGGGCTTTGTTTTGCGCGTACAGCTTTGCGCTGTGACACACCGCCAAAGGGACGCAGTACCTTACGATTTGAGATACCCTCAGTTGCTTTTTGCCGCGCTCCGTTGGGACACTGGTTACCACCCAGAAACCAACCACACCGCAGACGCAGTTGTGAAGCGCGAGAAGCGCGAACTGCGCGTGGAAGCCTTTTAAAATCAACAGGTCGTTGAACAGACCCATGGTGGAGGCGAAGAACGCGTGCGCCAGGAACACCAGGAACACGGTGGCGGGTTTGTACTCCGCGGCGTTCGCATTTGTGACACCGGTACCATCGGTATCGGGACCGTATTTACCACCACCGAAACCACCGCCGACCCCGTACCCGTCGCCGTCGCCCGCAAAGAACTCGAGCACACCTCCCCGGGTGGTAGCCCCCGGGGTTCCCGCGTTCGTTTGGGTGTCTCCCACGCCGAACCGCGGTGACGCGGCTCGGGTGTCCCATTTAGTGCCGTCCCGTTTGGAACCGTGTCCGCCACTCGTCGTGCCCCCGAGAACCCAAGGGTCACCCCACCCAGCCACGCGGCTCGTGCTCAACCCGTACGACGGCGACCGCGCCGCCTCGACCTCGCTCACCACGAACTGCTCGATGGGCATGTGGGCTAACCTCGCGTCGCCCCCAGGCGGCGCGCGTGACGACTGCCGACGGAATACACGGAATGCAAACAAGGCGATTTCGTGAAAAACGCGCGGCAACGAATTTTGCCCATAAGGAAAGGGTGTTGGACTTGGCGAGGCCACATCGGCCGGCGCCCGGGGTCTTTTGGGTTCGCACGAGCAGGACGGTGGGCGCGATGGTTTCGTCGCGTACCCGACCGCGACGAACCTGGGTTGCGGCCGTGCTCGTGTTGGTGGTGTTGGCGACGTGCGTCTTGGCGCCCGCGGTCGCGCAGTCTTCGGATTACGGCCAAGTCGTTGCGGGCAAAATACATCTTGGCAACTACGAGTACCCCGAGCCCGTGGTGCTCGGTCCGATCGGCAACGGTGACGTGAGGGCGGTGGTGATTCTTCTTCACGGCCTGGGAGGCGCCGCGCAGGGCATGGAAAGCATCTTCAACGAGTCGCCGTTCCATGACGTGCGGTGGATCTTCCCACAAGCGCCGATGCGAGCTGTTCAATTAAACTTCGGCCAGCCCGAACCGGCGTGGTACGACATGCGGAATTTGGACCCGGACGACATTTGGAACGACGAGGAGGGGATTTCGGAAAGCGCGGAGTATATCAAGCAGCTGGTGCTGCAGTGCGTCCGGGGAGGGGTGCGTGCAAACAGGATAATTTTGGGCGGTTTCTCACAAGGAGGCGCCGTCGCGTTAACAACTGCCGTTCACAAACTGGATGGGATAAAAATTGGAGGCGTCGTGGCGCTTTCCACGTACCTGCCCATGGCCGAGCAGTACCTCGCGGGTACCAAAAAAATAACCTCAGTCGCGAAACAAATTCCGTTCTTCATCGCGCACGGTGACCGCGATCCCGTGCTCGCGTTTTCCATGGGGAAAAAAACGGAAGCGGCGCTGTGGGGAATGGGGATGACGCGGGTGGAGTTTCACGTTATCAGGTACGTCTTGCATTTCCCAAATCCCAAGACTGTTTGACCATACAGTACTGACACTTTTCTGGCAAAACTCCAAAGAGGACTCGGGCACACGCGCAACGCGGCGGAAGCGGGACTTATCCGGGATTTCATCGGGCGCGCGCTTTCCGAGGTGGTGGGTGAGCCGGCTTGGCTGGTAGAGGCGGCGCAAGAGGGGGCGTCGGAAACGGTGGCGGAAACGGAAGAGCAACAATGGGAACGAGTCGACCGAGTGTATCAATGGTAGTGTTAGAAAATATAAGCAAGACCTTTTTTCGGACGCTGCTTTTCGTGTTTTGTACCGCCCTCCTGGTTCCCGCCATTGCTACCCGAGCATGAGCCTTGGTACGCTGCGACACGCCGCGTCTGCACGCATTTCGTCCGGCGTGTTTCACCGCCGCACTCGCCAAATCGCGGTCCCGCACTCTCGTCCCGCGTTTCTCTCCCGTCGCGCCTTAGGAGCCGGCGTCGTTTTCACCGTCCTCGCCTCTTCCACACGCGGAAGCCGCGCGATGGCCGCCTCATGCTCAGCCGCCGCTTCCCACACCGGGTACCCCGCGCCGATCATCGTGCCCCCACCCGAGGGCGGCGCGACGAAGGCGGTGTGCATTTTCCTGCACGGCCTCGGCGACACCGGCCACGGCTGGGCGGATGTTGCGACGCAGATGCCTATCGAGGGCGTGCGGTGGATTTTCCCCACGGCGCGTACTATCCCGGTCACCTTGAACGGCGGGATGAAGATGACGGGCTGGTATGACATCAAGGACCTGAGCGTAGAGGGCAACGTGGATGACCGCGCGCAAACCCTAGGGTCCAGCTCGTACATGAACGCGCTCATCGAGGACGCAATTTCGGAAGGGGTGCCTTCGGACAAAATCTTGCTTGGCGGGTTCTCGCAAGGGGGCGTCATCGCGCTCACCGCGGCGTTGCGGTCTCCAAACAAATTAGCCGGAGTCGCGGCGATGAGCACGTACTTAGCACTAAGGGACGACTACCCAGGCGCACTCAGTGCGCACGCCACCAGCCTTCCCGTTTTCCTGGCGCACGGAACCGACGACCAGGTGCTTAGGTACGAGTACGGACAGAGGACACAAGAAAAGCTTCAGCAGATGGGGTTCCAAAACCTTGATTTCAAAACCTACCCCGGAATGGGACACAGCGCGTGCCAGGAAGAACTCCGAGCCCTGGCGAAGTTCATCACCAAGTGCTTGGCGCTTTAAGGGCGGGGTGCTTACGCGCTTTGAAGAGGAATGGTTTGAATCATCGAATGTTAAAAGTAAAGTATTTCAATCGTACGATTGATCTATTGCATCATCTTCATCTTCATCATTCATCATTCATTGCAGCACCACTACGTTCATGGCAGCACCATTCCGCTTCATTCATTGCAGCACCACGACGCTCGCGTTTCCCTCTTTCCGGATCCGCGCGACCCGCCCGATTGTTTCTTTAAGCTCCTGTTTATCGGCATCGGAATTTAACAGCCCGCGTTTCCGGAGCTGTTTCGTCACGTCCTTCGTGGTGGGTTTGCCTCCTTTTTTCAAAATCTCGCGAAGCGCGAGTTCGATCGGGCGAGCGGTGTTCGGCGAACCGGTCGCGTTGTCCGGCTTGGCCGTTTGTTTAGCCGTTTTCGCCGACCGACCAACCGGAGACGTTCCGACGACGTCATCCTCGGACCGCGACCGTTTCACCCCACCTTCGGGTTGTAACGGTTTCATAACGGCCGGCGCCGTCGTAACCGCCGCCGCCGCCGCCGCCGCGCTCTGCGCCGCTTTCTGCTTATCACGCTGCTGCAACAGAAACGGGTGCAACTCTGGCCCGATGAAAAAAAAAAGTGTCAGTTCCGTATGGGCAATCAGGGAGGCGGAACGTGGTGATTGGGAAAGTTCCTTACCTTCCTGGTCGGGATCCACGAACTCGTCGTCGTCGTCGCTGTCGTCGCTTATTCCGCCGTCCAGCGTGTCTTCCTGTTTTCCGATTAGTTTTGACAGGGCTTTGCCACTCGCGTCCAACTCGCCGCCCTCGCCGTCCCGGTCGTTGTCGTCGTCCGAGTCCGCAAAACCCCCCGCGGGCGGCGGCGGCGGAGGTTCGTCCTGGCCCGATAAAAAAGAAAGGGTCAGTCTTGAGTCGGCGAGAGTGGGTGTACTGTATTGGGCGATGTATGGACAAACAGTCACCAGCTTCGGTAAAACAGTGCACTTGTGACGTATTTGTAACAGCCGCGAGTACTGGAAAGAGTTACCAGTAGTAAGTACGTTACTAGTACTGGTATGAGTTGCCAGTAGTAAGTACGTTACTAGTAGGGGAAGTACTTCCGTTGAATGACTATTGGACGTCAAACAGGGGCTGTATTCAGGGAGGCGGTGTGTGGTGATTGGGAAAGTTCCGTACCAGCGCGAGCTCATCCGCTTCGCCGGCGCCCTCGTCGTCGCTCGCGCCGCCGTCGTGTTCCCAGTCGTCCCCGTCCTGTTTCCGCATACCCCGCGCGCCCGGTGCGCTTTCGTCAACCGCATCGCCGAACTTGGAGGCCGTGTCTTGTTGCTTTTCTCTTTTTGCCGCGGCTCTTTTTTCTTTCTGCCGCCGCCGTCTCGCCGCCTCCACCGGGTCGTCGTCGTCCTCGTCGTCGTCGCTTTGGTTGTTTTTGTTGGCGGTATCGTCGTCGTCGTCATCGCTCAGCCCGGCGTCGTCGTCGTGTGTCCCGTTCCCAAGATCCCCATCGTTGCGTTTCATGCGCTCCATGAAGTTCGTGGTGGCGGTCTGGTTGTGCGCCCGTCTTTCCAGGGCCTCCTCCGCTTCCTCCAAGGTCATCACCTTCCGTTGCGCGTCCGGGCGGAAGTTGTACCACCCTTCCATCGGAATGGCGCACACGTCGGTGGTGTTCGCTTGCATCATGAGGAGGTAGAAATTACCAAGTGCGCCGTTTTCGCGAAGCCCTTTCAGGTTTTCCCTACCAACCTTCCCGCCCTGGTTTAAAAACAAAGCCCCGTGCCCCCCCGGAAGCTCGGGGGGGGCGCTTCGCATGGCCCATTCCACCGCGGCGGCCCTTCCTGTTTTGAACTTTGGGGGCTTCGCACCGAGAAACCGACCAACCACGTACTTGCGCACGGGCGCGAACGCGCGTACTGCGTATTCCTTCGTCAAAACAACCTCCACCTTGGTCTCGCTCGCGATTGCAGCCGCGTCGCCGGCCATCGGCCGGCCGCCATTCGGGTCACAAACCGCGAGCTCGAATCCCACGTACGCGTCTGCCAGCATGGCTCGGACATCACCGCGGGCGGCCAAGATCGAGGCACACACCGCCTTCGGGGTGGCGGGAAAAGGCACGGTCACCGCAGAGTGAGCCGACTCGCCGCCGAACTTGAAGTGTACCACCACGGGCGCGGGGACCAGGGCGCCACTCATGTAGGCACGGCAGGGGCGAGGCGCGCCGGAGGGGTCTGTCTGCCCAGGGTTGTGTTTTGCTGGTGGTTTTCAAGCCGGGCTCGTTTTCGAGAAAATTCTCGGAACCAACAACGATTCGTCTTCCGTGGAGATCTGAGGTCAGGCGGTGACACTGTGATGTGCGCACGTTGCAAGTTGCGCGCTAAAACGTCTCACAACCCTACACCCGTCCCCCCGAAGAAGCCTTACAATGCGGAGCTAAGCGACGAAAGACCGCCGCTGCACGTGGCCGCCGGAAAGGGAGACGTGGCGGCAGTGCGGGCGATGATTCAAGCGGGTGCGGACATTAATCACGCGACAGATAACGGCATGACGCCTCTGCTCCGTGCCGTTCACGAGGGCCACGATGTGGTAGTGCGGATGCTTTTGAAGGCGGGCGCGGAACTGGATAATACACTGATGGACGGCTTTACGCCGCTGTACGCCGCGGCCGCGATGGGTCGTGAGGCGTGCGCGCGGATGCTGATCAAAGCGGGCGCAGACATCCACAAGGTGTCAAATGATGGCGTGACGCCGCTGTTCATCGCCGCTACAAGGGGCCATGTGACGGCATTGCGGGTACTGATCGAGGCGGGCGCGGACATCAACGCGGTAGGGGAAGCCGGCACGACGCCGCTGACCTTCGCCATCGCACAAGGCAACGAGGCGGTTGTGCGGGCGCTGATTGAGGCGGGCGTGGACCTCAACAAGTCGTTGGATGACGGCATGTTTCCTCCTGGTCAAGGCGTGACGCCGCTGCACATAGCCGCTCAAGGCGGCCACCAGGCGATAGCGCACGTGCTTCTCGAGGCGGGCGCGGTCGCACCAAGGCACCTGTGGGCGATTCTCGAGGCCGCTGGCGGAACCGCCGCCGCCGACGTGGCGTCAAAGCCTGACACCCCCTCGCCGTCAGGAACCTCGAAGGGTCACTCGTGCTTGAAGTGCGGTTCCGAAGCGACGAAGAGGTGCTCCAAGTGCGTCAAACGAGGCGTTTTCTCGTCGTACTACTGCGGCCGCGAGTGTCAAAAGAGCGACTGGAAAGCTCACAAGAAGCGTTTCGGGATGGAAGAAAGCGTGGTGGAAACCTTGACGGAATCAGCTCGTTTGGTGAAGGAAGGAAACGCGAACGTGCGACGCAACAAAGGCCCGGAAGACGACGGGGACGAGTTCAGTGTGGACGCCTTCAAGGTGTTTTTCAGCGGGACCACTTTTGGTATGCGCTCAGGCCGTGCTAGTCCGACGGGCAACGGAGCGGGTGGTAGAGGTGGCTGGTTTGGTGGCCACATGCAACAACAGGCGAAGTTTCAAAAAAAGATACGTCTCGGGGGTTCCAAAGGCCGCGAGTTCCGAAGCGCGGTCGTGGAACACGTTGCGTTTGTGATGGACGGGCCCGGTGTGGAGGACCAGGCGCTCGCGCATTTCATCAAGCGCGGCGCGGATGACCCGCTGTTGAGCGCGCTGGACGACGACGAAAACGACAGCAAAGTGCGATCGGCGCTGACGTCGATCGGGGCGCTGCCACTGCCCAACGGGGTCTTCGTGTCTCAAGGACCTCTTCTTGAAGACACAATGCCCGGCATCTTTGACAAAAAAGAGTAGTCATCTTCGAAAAGCGCGAAGGCGCGCGACGATTCACACGAGCGAGAGCGCTTTTGAGTGCTACTCGAACGAGACCGCGAAAACTAGCGGCGAGACGAGAGACAAACACGGGACACGAGGCGAGACGAGAAAATAACGCGAGTGCGCGAGAGTCACGTGCGTAGCGAGAGTGTCTTTTTACTGCATCACCCACTTCTCGTCGCCCGCCCTCTGGCTAATTAAAGCGAACCCCTCACGCATACAAGTAGAGGTCTGCCCAGGGTTGTGTTTTTGGTTTTCACAAGTCGACTCATTCAGTTTTTTTCTCGCAGCTGCCTATCCTCGGAACGTCCTTTCGTCTTCTTCCGAGGACAATCTGAGGTCCCGAGGTCCCGCTCCCGGTGCCACTGATGTGCGCACGTTGCAAGTTACGCGCTGCAATGTCTCAGAACCCTACACCCGTCCCCTCTCGCGAAACCGGCGCCGCCGAGAATGCGTCAAAGCCCGACACTTCCCCGTCGTCGGGACGAACCAAGAGTCATTTATGGTTCTGCATGAACACCTGCGGAAAAGTCGCGGACAAGAGGTGCGTCGCGTGCAAGAACCACGGCGTGTACACCTACTACTGCGGAGCCGAGTGCCAAAAGATGGCATGGAAGCATGGACACAAGGAGGTTTGTGGGGTAAAGCACGCGGACGTGAAGGACGCGGGGAACACCCGGGCCGGCCCGTCCGCCGACGAGTTCTCGGTTAACGACTTCAACAAGCTTTTCGTCAACATGATGAACAAAGGCGCGGCGTCGATCAAGACCGGCAAGCCGGTTGCTTCCGATGACGGCTTCAATGACCAATTCATGGCGTTTCAAAAGAAAATGCACTTAATGTCGCAGGTGACGCCGGGAAAGAGTTCAGAAAAGGGGTCATCGGAAACATATCGTCCTTGTTCGGGGACCCGTCGGAAATGGCGGAGGAACACCGGAGGAGTTGGCCGCCGCCGCCGCGCGAGCAGTCGAACACGGCCCCGATTCGGTTCGCGTGAGGCACGGAAGCGAGTACGACGAAAGCGATTACGACACTGGGTGATCCGAAGCACGGTCGAGGGGAGCGTGGGAACACAACCGAGAGACAAAGAAATACCCGTAAGCGATACGCACGCGCGTAAGCGAGAGTGTCTTTTTACTGCACCACCCGCTGTTCGTCGCCCGCCCTCTAGCTAATGAAAGCGAACGCCGATCCCGTCTCGTCGCCGGCTTCAGGTGTCACCCGTCCGTGACCCGGTCCACATACCTCTCCCTGGTCCATGTTGTCGTACCCTTCTCCCCACTGCCCCACACATCAACGCTTACGTTCTTCTCAACTTCTTAAAACGTGCTGCCGATGTGCATGATGTTGGTGGCCATGTTGCACCCGAACGGATCCACAACGTGGTCTTTCAGGGCCGCGACCGGCCCGGTGCGGTACACGATGGCTTGCACCACCACACCGACGAAGGCAATCATCGCCAGCCGGCCGTTCTTGATTTCCTTCACCGCCATCGCGTCGTTGTTCATGCCCATGGGGTCCCAGGGGAAATCGGAGTTGACGCCCGACTTTCCGGTCGCGAGCCACCCGCGGATTCGTTTCAGCTCCAGGATGCCCATCACCGGGAACTGCACCGCGAGGAGGGCGGGGATGGGGAAGTCGTAATCACCGGCGCCGGCTTCGTACCACGGGCCGCCGATGTTCAGCGCGTCCGTGGTGGTGATCCCCGCAACCGCCATCATCGCCCACCGGCTGTTCATAAGCTCGGCTTCCTGGTAGTACTTCAAACGGGCCGGGTCCGCGCCGAGCCCGAGGGGGTCGAACCCGAAATCGCCGGGAAGCGTGCCGTCCAGGTGGGGGGGCGCGACGGCGGAGTCGCGGAGCCTGGATGGTGGTTGGAGGTGGGATGGGTGTGTTGGTTAGTACGAGTTCGCCGTTTTGGACGATTGTTTCTCGCGACAAATCAAATCCGTCGAATGTTCGTCGGATGGCATCGCCGGCGCACGCGTTTGCACGCGGACGCGACGACCGCGCTCTGGTTGGGTTGGGTTTGTTCGTTTCCGTGGCACGGCGACGGATCATTCCAGGTCTCTAAACGCGAACCGGCACGATCACGGGGGGTAACACGCACCACAGGTCACGGCCCGCGGCTTTGACCGTCAGCGAGGTTCGGGACGAAACCGCGGTGCGGGCGGGCGCGGCGAACGCGGCCCTGGACCCGGCGAACTTTGCCTTGGCGCCGCGCACGGCGCAGACCGCGGTGACGGAGGAGGTGGTGAGAGCGGCCATCTTCGCGAATTGGTCGGAAGCGGGGTGGTTGTGTGCGGTAATGGGTCCGGTGATGGGGGGCGGGAGGAAGCGCCATCGCCGGGAAAACACAAAAAACAAGGAGCACGCCTTCTGATTCGTCGAGCACGATTCTGAGTTTTTGGCCAGAGAAGCGCGCCCGCGGTTTTTGATCCTCATCCCGAAGGGTTTTTTTTCCAGGGTTTTGGCTTTCCCGTCACTACGTCCATTCCGCCTACGCACTGGACATCCACGATGTCCGTTTCTCTCGTAATGTCGATGACCAGCCTGTCCGTGGCTGGCGCTGGCGGAGGTGTTTCCGTGGCGCGCACAGGGCGCGCCGCGCAAAGCAAGGCCTCGGTCGCGAGCGGAAGCGCGTTCTTCCCAACAAAGACCGCCGCGAAGATGACCATGAAATCCTCGCTCGCGGGTGCGTCATCTATCCCATCCATCGTCCCGTTCCGAACGACCGCGCGCGCGGCGTGCGTTAAGGTTCACCGACTCTTACAGGTCGCCGCGTCCGCGGTCGCTTGCATCAAGTCAACCCTACGAAGTCACCGCAGGAAGGGTTTCCACGCTCGCGCTGTGCCGCGCGCGCGGTACGCGGACACGACGCGTTGTCGGGAAAAAGCCAGGTGCAACGACGACGCGTCCCGGGTTTTCGGAGCGCGCGATTTGACAAAATCACGCCAAGTCTTACGCGCCAAGTCTTAGGCCAAGTCTTATATGCCAAGAGTCTTATCCCCCCCCCAACCTTGTCTTTACCTGACCTTTCCCACCCCGTGCACTCTTTGTTCTCTCTCTCTTTTCGTCTCAATAGGTGTCGTGCTTCCCCGCGCGGTCGCGATGCGCAAGCCCACGGCCGGCGGAAGAGGCGCGCTTGTGATCGTGGCGGGTGGGAACTCGCTCGGGTGCACCCTGCACGGCACGAGGCGCGCGCGGGCCAGAACCTCGGGATTCCGAGCCAGGCTCGCCACTCCCGGCGGCAGACGCACACTGAAGCTGAGGCGCAAGAAGGGACGCAAGTACCTCGCCCCCGCGGGCGCGCCAAACATGTGGAACAAGGCGAAGAGGAAGAACCTCAAGTAATTTGATCGTGCGAATTCGTACCTCACCCATAGCCCATTTGTTTAATAGCGAGACGTCTCTCATCACTAACTTTGTCAAAACTCGTTCAGGCTGCGCTACGGGTAACCGTTAGCGGTACTAGTAGCTGGACTAGTAACCGTTACTGATACTAGTAACCGTTACACGACGAATCAAAACTCTATCAGATACTCTAGTCTACTGTCTAGATTCGTACTACCGCAAAAAGTCTACCATGCTCGCTAGATTCGGCACACCCCGCACACACTAGATGTGTTCCAGCTCTTCGTCGCTGGACCGGTCGTCGTCGTCCCCTCCATACGCGCGCTGCGCGTCCCACAGCTTTTCCGAGGTTTCCTCCAGTTCGTCGTCATCCACGCCCCACGCCCTAAGCGCCGCCTTGCCTGTCGCGCTTCGTGACGCGCGTTGCCAGCCTTGCCGGATGTTGGCCAGCGTGGTTCCGTACGAAGCGCTTGAGCGGAGCCGGGTGGTAGCGCTTACGAACCTCGGGGTCTCGGAAGAGGTTGCCCCCCAGCGACCGAAGACGCTCGGGAACGTTAACGGCAACGGCAACGGCGCTTCAGAGACGCACCGCAAACGAGGTGCGCGGTACCGCTCCAAACGGAGCGCCGCGTCCAGCGCGAGTGAGGACTCATACGCCGAGGCGTGGCGATGCGCAGAAGCGTTACTCGAGTTGTTGCCCTCGCGAACAACGACGTGGCCTCCTCGCGTCACGTACGTCTCCGCGAGGGGTTCGTCCTCGTCTGAGTCCGAATCGGAGTCATAAGAATTGCGATTGTGTGTAGGTCTCACGCCTCGGTCGCCTTTCGCGCCGGGCGTGAGCCCGGCGAAAGCGGCGAGAGGTGCGCCAGCCGCGGCGCGCCGGCACGCCGCGTCCGCTTCAGCGGCTTTGCTGCCGCTCGCGGCGCCTTGGCCGTTGCCTTGCCCCGCCAGCGACCCCGCGGTCGGGTCAACCACGAAAGCGGCGGACACGAACGGACCGCCGGTGCGTTGCGACAGGTGTCGCGCCACCGCGCGCATGTCTGACGCACCAGCCGAAGTGTCACCCACCCCGCGCCAATGCGTCCCCGAGACATCCATGAACGACGCGGCGAGCGCGCTCGAGCGGTACCGGGACATGCCTTTTATTGTAAAACAAAAGTGTCAGTCTTGTATAAGCAAACAGTCGTCCGGGATTTGGTGAAAGACCCAATACGTACCTTGCTGCCCTACGAACCCACCAGGTAGCGCCGAGGTGCCGACTTTTTTCCCCACCATCGCATCCGCGCTCAAAGCGACGTACGCGTCCGCGGCGTTCGCCAGCGACACGGTGGTCAGCGCATCGTTTAGCAGCGCGTACCTCGCCGCCTCGGCGTCCGCCGTGGCTTGCGTTGAGCTCACTCGCGTGACTTGCGACGGCATTCCCGTTGCCGAATCCTTAGACGGCCTTAACGAGTACACCCACACCGGCTGCGTGGGGTATTCGTCGTTGATTTCCTCAATCGATACGGAGGCGACCCCCCCGAACCCGGAAAGGTCCTCCGCCATCGCCGAAAACCCGCGGAGTTTGTCGCACTCCTCCGCCCATTTGCGAATTGCGTCGCGAATTTCCTCCCGGCGGTCGTTTTGTTTCGCCCAAACGAAACCTTCCCCGAACCCGGCGAAGGCATCTACGCCCGACCAAACCCCGTCCAGCAGAAAACTGGAGCGCGGGTGGTACGCCGCCTTACCGAAATCGCTCCAGCCGGTGCTTTGTTTTTCCAGCTGGCTCGCCGCTTCAGCCAGCGCAGCAGCGGCGGCGTCTTCCTTTTCCTTTTTTAGCTTGAGTTTTTCTGTCCGTTCCGCTTCCGTGAGTTTGGGTTTGGGTGTTTTTTGCTTTCGTGGCGACCCTTTGCCTTTGCCCGTGTCCATTCTATCGTCGCTCGCTTCCATTTCGTCTTGAGTAGAAAGATGTGCAGCCATGCGTTTCCGCAAAGCCTCCATCGGATCGGTCGGCGTATCTTCGTCGCCTTTTTCGCCCGACGCGTCCACGTCTCGTCCCCACTTGCCTCGCTTGCCGCCGCGCCTTTCGTCGCCGCCGTCGCCGTCGTCATCATCAGACGACGACACCGATTGGTGGTCATCGTCTTCGTCGTCATCGTCGTACGTCTCCCAGTCCGTCTCGAGTTGTTTCACGAACGCGCTTTTGTCGTTGAGTTCGCTTTTGATGACCTTCGCGTCGCCGTCCCAGGTGACAATCGGGGGCAGCTCACCACCCCCGGATTGGTCTCCGTACAAATACCCGTCTTTCGACGTACCACCCAGCCCGCCCCGCATCTCGAAATAAACCATCCGCGGCGTGTACGTCGCGACTCCGCCGTTGGTTTCCCCCACACGGTAAAGCACCTCCGACGCGAGGTTTCGGTACCGACCCGCGTGTGCGTCGTCGCTCTCGCCGAGGCCGATGGTTTCATCCTAATCGATTTGGACCGTGTTTTGAGAGGGAAGAGAGGTGTGTAGGGTATAGGGTAAGGCTCCGTGTAAGGTGCGCGAAACAAACGCCGATGGGAGGGGGGAGAGGTGAGGGGCGGGCGAGACACGAAAAGATCGACACAGATCTGGTTGTCTCGAGATCGAGGTTCCCATGGACGTGCGTGGTGGTAAAACGACTTTAAGCAAAACAGCCCGCGTACCTGGAAGTTCCAGAAGTGCGCCCCGCACCAGTTCGCGTACCCGCCGAACTGAAGCGTGATGACCTCGCCGGGATGCGCCATCGCGGCGTGCGTGGGGAAGTGAGTCATGGTCTCGGAAAAAACGCGTGTTTTCGTTTTCGTGGGAAACTTCGACGCGCGTCGTCAATCCACAATCTCAGTTTTGAGATCGCGGGGACGATGAGCTCCGCCGGGGTTGGCATCGAGGAAGGCGCCGGGGCCATCGAGGTGGTAGGTGATGCCCCTGTTGGTGGCGGCGGAAGCGTCCACCCAGGAAACACAGACGCCACGGACGACGACGGCGACGTCGAGCCCGTTGGAGAGTCACCGCAGATGAGGGATCGCATCTTGGTGGGCGGCGAGGGCGGGGATTACGTCGCGCGGTGCCTTTCCACCGCGCAGGACGTACAAGAGGCGATTCGCTTGGTGCAGGTGGAGGGGGGATGGGGCGGCGGTTCGTCTTCCAACACCACAGCGTCGGACCATGAACCACTGTTAGGGTTGCTCGGCCAGCTCGGGTTGACACGCGCGGAGACGTACCGCGCGGTGCTTGACGATTCCGTTGAAACTCTTTTGCGCAAAGTCGCGAGCGCCACCATGACGCAAGGCGCTTTGTTATCCCTGCTCGATGCTTCGTTCAGATACGTCACTATCGAGGAGCTAAGAGCAGTCCCGTTGGCTGCCCTGACACGCCTGAACCCGGTACCCAGCAGCTACTTGAAGAATATCTCGCGCGACCCCGAGTTGTTCCGCCGGCTACCGGTTGAAACGCAAAGGCAGTGCTGGTCTTTAAAACCCACGCTGTTGCGCAGGCACGCCACCCCCATTGTGGTTAACTTCGCGGACGAAACCGCCACGGTGGTTCGAAACCTGGAGGCGGATGTTTTTTTAGCGCCCCTGAACCGGGCAGAGGGGTGGGCCGTGTTTCCACCGGGGGGCGCGCCAATTGGGGCGGAGGAAAAGAGCGCAGGCACGCCCGGCGGGTTACCCCGAAAATCGCTAAGAGCCGCGTCAGCGAGCACCGCGCGTTTACGGAAAATAGTGGGCACAAGCACGGGCCTTTACCTGACCGTGCTCGGCGTGATACGCGCGCACTACGCCGAGTATGGGCTGCCCGCGACGTGCGCGCTGCGATCGCAGCTGCTGATGTCTCTGCACGACGACGACTTAGTTGACCTGTGCGCCGCGGACAAGTGCCACCGCCTGGCGTGGCTGTGCGACGCATGTGTCCGGGACCGGTGCCTTGACGGCCGACGGTGTTTCGAAATGGCGGCGGTTGTTGCGCAGCTCGATTTCGACAGCAGGGCTGGTGAACGCGAGGCGCAGGTTAAAAAAGAAAACGAACAGCGGCGAGTGAAGAAGGAACACGCCGGGAAAAAGGAACACGCCGCTACCAACGCCACGCGCTCCAAAGGGTTACCCGCGCTGAAGGTTACGTTCGGCATGAAAAATAAACCTGACGTCGTGACAGACGCCGTTCCATCGCATGCGATGGATGTGGATGGCAAGCAATCAAATGATGTGCCCGTGGGTAACGAGTCGGGAAAAAATGAAAGCACCCCGCTTGTAGCACAGACACAACCGAAACTTACCCTGAAAATAAACCCGCCCGCGGCGCCCGCGGTTTCCACGGGCGTCGGCGGGAACGATTCGCCAAACTTTGCGGTTTTTCGCGACGGCGACGCCGAAGGCGCGGTTTCCGAAGACGCCGGCGCGGGTTCGATTTCCCGCGCGGAAGCGGGTTTCACCGCGGGCGCACACGAAAACAGGAACCCGCTCGCGGTAAGGGCCTTTCCCAATCACCACATTTCGCCGACTGATTGCCCATACAAGACTGATATTTATTTTATTTCAATCAGGGCGTGGGGATGATCCTTCGAGACCCGCCCATGTTGCACCTGTTGCTACACGAAACCTGCCGGACCTTGGAAGCCACGGTTTGGAATGAGATGGTTCCGAAAAAAGAGGAACGCTTGAAACACCTCACGAGCTTGCTCGCGGTGGCGTGCGGCGCGCGGGTTAGCACACGAGCGGACCGCCCTGTGTTGCCGCAACCGCCGCCGGCCGTGATGTCCGAGTTTTATCCGATCCTAGCAGAGATGATCCTGGAGGCGATGCTGCGAGCGGGGCGCGGGGATGAGGAGGAGACGGAGGAGGAAGAGGTGGTGGTGATCGACTCAAAACAAAAACAAACAGCCACGGATACGATGGACGAGGATGGCGAGGTTCACACTCAAGACCCTGGTACTCAAGAACCGGGTCCGGACTCACCCGCCACGACCAGCGCGCGTACCGGCACCTCGCCCAGAATCGAAACCCTGACGCGGCTCATGAAAAGCAGGTACGTGTTGGGCCTTTCCCAAATCCGACACACACTGTTTTACCTCTAACGCTGGTGACTGTTCGGACCGATTACGGGCGACTGTTGTCCATACATCGTCCAATACACGCCCAACACGGGACTGACACTTTGTTTTATTTCCATCAGCGACGTGATTCGCAAGGTCGCTCTGACGCACGCGCTGCGAGTCTTGAGAAACGGCGACGCGGCTGGTTCGGTTGCGATCTTAACAAGCGCCTCCGGCGGCGGCGTGGACGACTGGACCGACGAAGCGCCGTTCTTGGTTACGCTGGCGCGGAAGGTGGCTTCGATGTACGGGGGTGCTGGGGGGGGTGCGTACGGAGGAGGTGGTGGTACCACGTACGGAGGTAGTGGCGGTGCCAAGAAAGGTACCACCAAACACAAACCTCGCAAGGTCGGCGACAAGTTCTGGCGCGCCGCCGTGCAAGGCGTTTTGATTCCCGCCTGCGTGGCAGGCGGCGAGGCGCACGAGGAGGTTCTGCGGTTGCTTTTGTTGGTAGCAAGTTCTTTGGACGACGCCGCGCTTTGCGAGCTGGTGGAGCAGACCTTGTCGGTGACCAAAAAGAGTAGGAAACTTTTCAAAAAAAGAACCAAGCACGCGGGGTACGAGCACGAGCCGCCCACGGGCGCCAGGGGCGTGGTGGGAAGAGGCGGGTCGTTCGCGTCAAGAGGGTCTTATGGGTCGCAAACGTTTTCGAATTTGCACAAAAAGTCTTTCGGGAGTGTTGGGTCGTTGAACTCGATGGGTGAACGCCAGCTGGATTTGCGACAGCTCGGACATGCCGGGCTGTCGGACAACGGCACTGGGGCGGACACGGACGGGTACGGCACGGCGCGAGACGGGCAAGGGGGGGGCGTGGACGGCGTGCGGGCGACGTACCAGCTGCTGGCGCAGCGGTGCGCGTCGCGGCTCACGCCGGCCACCGCGCCGCGGCTGCACGAGTACCTCGCGCGCAGGGACAGGAAGGAAAGCAAGCGAAACACACACAACGACCTGGACGACGTGAGCGGGGACTTTCGAACGGACTCGCCGGCGTTGACGGGGTAGCGTTTAGACGAGGGATGAGGGTGCCGAGCGTAGGATTGGAAAAAAAAAACTCCCCAGTGTACGTTCTGACTTAATTTTTGGCCACGGGATTGATGAGCCAATCCGAATCTCGTCCACTGGGTGGCGCGCGGCGCGGGTGCACGCCGGGCCGGGAAGCGCGCGAGGGGCGGTACGGTCGCGTCGCAGGCTTGGTATGGTTGGTAAGTCCGCGGCGGCGGCGAAGGGCCGGGCCAAGCTGGAGGCGTTTAAAGCAGCGCGCGCGAAGAAAGGAAATGCGGAGACGGTGCCCATTCCAGAGCCGGAGGCGACGCAGTCGGTGGCCCCAGCAGAGGCGCCTGTTGTTGTCCCTGCGCCGACGAAACCGGTACCGGTTTCGGACGATAGAAGAGTTCGTGGCGGTCAGCCAGCGTTGACAGTGCCAGAGTCACCTCCACGCGCGCCTGCCGACCTCGAATCGTCCGTCCCGGTCCCCATCCCCGGGGACGTCCCGGGGACGACTGCCGGGTCTTTGTCCTCCGCGTACACTGCGATTGCGGACGAGTACCTTCCTGCGACAAGAAGCGTGCCGCCTGCTACGCAACCGACTGCTCCAGGGCGCATCGCGGGCGACGAAGGCACACAAGGCGCAGGCACGGCGAGCGTCGACTCCGTGGACGTACGGGTACGGGTTGCGAAAGATGAATTGGTGAAACAAAACAATCACGGTGTCGCGACGCCGACGGACGACTCGGAGCCTCCTCCTTTCGTATCCCCGTTCAAAAAACCGGGTCAAAACTCGGGTCAACACGGGTTTGAAGAACGCGTCGTGTCAATTGACCGCACCCCGTTCGCCCCGAAACTCACGTCCACGCCGCTGCTGCGTTTTGCGGCGGCGGCGGCCACGACCGGAAGGGGCGAAAATAAAAACAGTGTGTCCTCGTTGGACGATTACTTCGCGAAACCTTCCGCGACTAAAAAGCCTTCCGTGCCTTCCTTCCTGTCCAGTTCCGCGGCCGCCGAACGGTCCGAAGTCCAGGCGTTGCACAAACTGTTCGACGACATGACCCACGAGCGCATGCAGTTTCAAAGGGGGCTTGATAAGCAACAGGTGTTGATGCAAACGTTAGCAACGGAGAACGAGGAAATGACGGTGAAGTTGAACGAACAAGCGGCGGAGGTTGTGGCGCTGCGCGAGTTCTCGAAACGGGCGCAAGTTTCAATTCGCGCCAGGGACGATGCCCTCACGTTGTGCGTTGACGAACGAGATGTGGCAAAACTCACGGCGATTGAATCTCACGAACGCGCGTCGCGAAGCGCGGTGGAATGCGTGGAGTTGGAGGAGAAGCTACGCGCGGCGCGGAACGAAACTTTAAGGTTGCGACACGTGATGGAAACGGAACACGGCGATTTGGAACGGCGGGACCGAGCGGCGAGGGCGGCAGCTACGGACCGGGACGAGATGGCATCCGTCATCGAGGGGTTCCGCCGAGAACGCGAGTTCTTAAGGAATAAATTAAGGGACGCGGCGCAACGGGAAGAGCGGGACATGGAGCGGGATTTTTCGGGGTACGGCGAGAGAGACGGCGACGACGATGAAGACGGCGATGAAGAGACAAAAAACACAGGACGGGACCCCGGGAGAGCAAGAACGCAGCAAACTTCTTCGAGCCGGCCGGTGGATGCGTCGGGTACGGACGAATCCCACGGTAACACAACGTCACGGGAAGATCCAGGGCGCCCTTCTGGTTTCTTTCACTTCGTATCCCGCGCTAACACCGGCGACGGCGCGGGTTCATTTTCGAACGACGTTGGTGAGGACCAGCTCCGGTTGGTGGACTCCATTCACACTTTGTTGTCGGAAGTCGAGCTCGAGCGCGCGCGGGGTAAGAAAGTGTTGGAAGAAACGAAAGCAAAGCTACAAGAGTTAGAAAACACCAACCAGGCGCTGCAGCGACGGCTCGCGGGGAAGCGGGAAATGGCGATGGCGGGGTATAGTAACGCGATGGAGGGGCCTGCCTTTTCAATGGAGGGCACAGCCAATGCAATGCAGGGCACGAGTGAAACAAAAGACGGTGAATACTCCGACTACGATTTGGACGTGTCGCGACAAAGTGAAATCGACGAAGACGACGACGAAGACAAATGGAGCGACGACGACGTGAGCGCGCCGGGGCGGAAAAGAGGATTCCTTTCGTCGCTAAATCCCTTTGGGCGAAGAACATAGCACGTACGAGTTGTGAACGTGAGACACGAGTTGAGTTAAAAATAGCCAAAGTGCGTTGACAGTGTATTAAAGGTCTCCAACAACACATCTACAGCCACTGCGGCGACCCCACGTTTTCGAAGATTCGAATCTCCCCCGAGTACCCCGCCGTGATCACGATCTGTCCGATGGCCATCCCCGCGGCGAACGCGCGTTCGCCCTCCGCCTTTGCCTTCGCCGCGTCCGCCCGAGCTTCGTCTCGCTTGGCGTCAAAGGGAGTAGGTTTCTCGTCACCCTCGGCATCGTCCCCATTTGGGTCCGACTCAAGTTCCGCGCCGCCATCGGTGCTCCTCGGTTGCCCTCCGGAAACGTTTCCAACAGTGCCGTTGCCGTTGCTCCGCGGACTCCAGCCTTGTCCCGAAAACGGGCTCTGCGGGCCGCCCCGGAACAGCGCCGCCGCCGCGGCGCTTGTTTGGATGTCGCTCTGAGAGATAAAAGCCGAAAGTGTCAGTCTGGGTATGGGCAATCATGGAGGCGGTGTATGTTGGGTGGGAAAGGCCGTACCTTCGCCGCGTCCCTGGCCCTGGCGATTTTCAAGGCAACCGGACCGGTGCGCGCCTCTCGAACGGCACTCGGCGCGAACAAAGCCACCGTGGTGATGTCGCTCTGCGCCGCGAACTGCTCGTACGACGAGTGCTTGTCCCGCCGGTACCCGGTGTAAATGGGGTTGATGGAAGGGACGAAGGAATTCACCGTGCTCCACACGTACCTGTGATGGGTAAACCGCCCGTGTCAGTCTTGAGTCAACCGGGGCAGTAACGACGTGTTTGGATTTGGGAAAGATGAGCCCAACAACACGTACACGTTTTCATCCTCCGACCCGCACACGATGAACTCGGCGCCCGGTGAGAAACCCGCCCTGATTTGCGAGTTGTTGTTTTTGTGTCCTTTGTACTTGCAAGCTAACGAATACCCGTCGTAGACCCGGATCCTCGAGTCGTTGCTCGTCACTAAAAGCTTGCGGTCGTCGCCAGGCATGAAACTCAAGCCGGTGATTTTCTTGCCGCTCTTTTTACTTCCCCCGCGCGAGTGCTTCACCTGGCCCGATAAAAAAGAAAGTGTCAGTCTCGTATGGGCAATCAGGGAGGCGGAATGTGGTCATTGGGAAAGGCCCTTACCTCGAGGTGCGTCAGGTACTCGAACCGCACGCCGTCCATGGCGTAGAAGTGACACTTGCCCTTGTACGACCCGGCGGCGGCGGTTGTGCCGTCGGAGTTGAAAGAAGCGGCGGTGACCATCTCGCCGATGTCCACCCAGTCCGCGACGCGGTGGTCGGGAATGGACCAGAATCGTAGCTTACCGTCCAGGCTCGCGGACAAGAAATACTTGTCATTCAGGGGGTGAAAGTCAATCGCGGTGACGAAGTCCTGGTGCGAAAAAATACGAAGGCACTCATCCATGGTGACGTACCACAACCGGACGGTTTTGTCCATGGAGGATGACAACAACCAGTCCGTGTGCGACCAGCACAGGTCAAGAATGTCCCCGCGGTGCCCGCGGTACTCGCGTCTTGGTTTCTCTTTGAAAATCGCGTCGCCCTTGATGCGCATCGGCAGTTTTTGTCCAACTGGGTTTTTATGTGCGCCATCACTCGACTCTTTGGTTGGAGACGAGGTCGGTGGCGTGTCGTCATCACCACCGTCACCGGGCACATCCCCCTCCTCCAAGTCAAGCTCCCAAACCCTCACCACCCGGTCCTGCCCCGCCGTCGCGAGGTACCGCCCGTCCCTGTTGAACTTCATCGTCCAAACCGCTTCTGAGATTGGTGAAAGTAAGTGTCAGTCTTGTAAGGCCGCGTTGCGTGAGGGGCCGTTACGGGCTCCCCAATCGGCAAACGGCCGGTGCCGCCTGAATTTGGGAAAGACTCACAAGGCCGTACCTTCGTGCGCGCGTAACGTCTGCACTCGCCGCATCTCCGTGAACTCCTTGTACATCTTCCGGTTCACGACCACCTTTTCGACGTTGTTGTCATTGCTAGCTGGGTTGGACCCAACGCCCCGACCGGGGTTCGGGTACGCGCTTGCGCCGTTTCCGTCCGCGCCGCCGTTACCCGCGCTTCCGCTCGGCGACCGCGGCGCGTCGTCGTTAGAATCGCCGCCGCCCAGCGCCGCCGCCGCGAACCCCTCGCTCGCGTACTTGCTCGCCGCCGCGAACCGCTTCGTGACCCACCGCCGCGGGTTCCGGCCGAAGGGTTTGGGTTGTTTCTTGTCGTCGGCGCCGTTTGTTTCGGCGGCACGCGCGGCGTTCGACGGAGACGCGGCTGCGCTTCGCGCGTCGTCGGTCGCGCCACCCCCGTTCGCGTTTCGCTCGCGGCTAGCCATCTCCCGCATTAACGGCGACAGCCCTAGGGTCTCTTCAAACTCTTTCACTGGGACGTCCTTCCCGGACTGCAGGTCGCGAACCACGGTGCTTTGGGTGCTGTTCGGGATGTTTTTGTCGTTTTTGTCGTTTTTGTGGTTGCGTCGCCCCCCGATCATCACATCAGCCGCCGCTTCGTCCACCAAGTACTCGCGCCCCGTATCAAGGTCCTTCAAACGGAACGCCGTGCTCGGGATTTCCGGGGATACTGTTCTTGGAGTTTCGTCATCATCCTCAGTGGGGACAGGCGTGCTGGGGGTTCCTGTTTGGGATTTCCCGTTTGGGGACGGGGACGCTGCGCGCGGGGTTTGGGTTTGGGTTTGGGTTTGTGGCCCATCCCTCAACGGCGTCGCCAACTCCGGCTCCTCCTTTTCGCCATCACCGACGTCCAACTCCACGGAAGGCATCGTCTCCATCAAGGAACTCACGTCAAGCGAGCCGTGCGTCGCGAGACCTGGGGAGGCGAGGGGTTCAGCACCGCTTGTTTCGGTCGCGGTCGCGTCCCCCGACCTGGTGTGTCCTGTCGGATGTTGCGTCTGCAAACTGCGCGTCAGCCACGACACACCGGGCGCGTCCGAGTGGCACTCCACATCCTCCGCGTCGTGAAACTCGTCGTCCGAACTCATCTCGGAAAGGTACTCAGGTTCGGCACCGGGAAGGGACATCGCGTGTCCGCACGTGTACGCGACCCGGCCGACCGCGTCGTCTCGGAAGGCACGACGGATCTGAGGAACACCGAATGGAATGGGACAGACAGGCGGTTTTCCGAGCCCAACTGTCACCTCCTTGGTGAGGACGCGACGAACACAGGTGTAACCCACCGCGACTAAAACGGGATCGCGTCGTTCCACGCCACCTGCTTCTCGGGAAAATCTCCGCGAGAACTCCGGGATCGCCGCGCGCTGCGCTGAGGCGAGGGGCACACATGTGGTCCATCACATACAGAGTTTGAGTCGCGTTATCAGCCAGCTGGCCAGCGTGAAATAACTGTCCGCATGCCGGTCGAAAATGAGTTTTCTATGGGTGGGTTGATTTTGGCTCGAAACTCATAACCGATCAGGTTGACCGGTGCTTTCTGTGACCGTTTGCCGGTCCCAGAATGGCGCGCGAACTTCTTTTTCCATTCGAGTAAGAGACACCCGCACTTTCACGCGCGTGCCGGCACCGGCGCGGGCGTCGCGTCGCAACGGACGCCGCGAAAGGGCCTTTCACAAACCCGATCGTTTCCGCGACGCAAAAGTTGCCAGGCTCTTGCTCGAGTGCGAGGCACTCCACTCCGAGTTCTCGGGTGCCTAGATTCTTTTTCCGCGCAAATCTGCTGGCTCAGATTCCCAGGCCACGATGAGCACCTACCACTACCTGTCCCTACACCAGGCCTGGCAGACGAACCAGAAGCTTATTCACATCTACGGTGTTATTACTCGTGTGGATATTCCCCGGCCGTGTAACAGGGGGACGGACTACAAACAGCGAGTGTGGGTCACGGACCAAAGCGCGAGGGAGATCAATTTCGGAAACGGGACGCACGCGGAGGATGAGCAAAACCCGAATGGCAGCACGAACGAAACCAAAGACGTGATGATCATGTTCTTCGGGGACCGGGACGTGCTTTTAACAAACACGAAAGAGGGCGACATCATACGCATTCACAGGCTGGAGAAAGGCGAGTGGCAAAAACGCCCGCAGTTCGTGGCGAAAATAGGAATCATACGCGGCGGGTCAGCGGCGGGGGGCGTGGCGAGGTGTCACTTCGCGTTGTTCCGCGGGTTTTCGGAAAACGTAAACGACGACCCGCTTCCAGAAGAACCGTACCAAACCTCATCCGCGAAGTACACGTTCAACGTGACGGACAGGCAAAACGTGAAGCGCATGAGGGAGTTCATCGGCCAATCATCGTTCCGAGAAGCCGCGCTTGATAACCCGTTCACGGGTACGTGTCGTGGGGCTTTCCCGAATCCAGGCACGCTGTTTACCGCTCCTGCGTGACTATTTACTGTGCACTACTGGTAACTCTTACAAATACATCACAAACGCACGGTTCGGCCCGATTACGCCTGACTGTTTGTCGATTGTCCGCCCGTAATTACTTACACAATTCACGGTCCCGACTGACCCTTTTCTTTCCCAATCGCAGTTCCGGTCTCGCACATTTTACAAAACGACCCCAAGAAAATAAACAACGCCGACCAGTACGACCTGCACTGCCAGGTTCTTGAGGTCAAGGTTTTCGGGGACGGGCGGGTTATTTTGGTGGTCTGGGACGGCAGCGACAACAAGCCGTTCCCCCCCGAGCTGACGAACAACGGGGGGGGGGGTTACGACGAGAGTCAAAGCCAAGCCGGCGCCGGCGCGAGCGGTCAAATTCACGACCTGGAACAATACCCTTCGTATTTCTGGTCGCCGTTTGAGGCCGGGACGAACGCGACGACACAGTTGATTCAGAAATACGAAGAGGAGGTCGGCTTTACAATACCCAAACTGGGCAGCGCCTTTCCCGTCGTGATGCGTAATTTCGACATCAAAGCCGAGGACCTGCCTACTCCCGGGCGGTGGATTCGGTGCATGAAGCTTTCCTCATGGGTCAGGAACGGCCAAAGGCAAGGGTTGTTCACGCAGCACAGCTCGTGGGCGCCGAGCCAGCAGAACCCTTCCTTCCAAGAAGCGTACGTCGACCGGCTACGCAAACGGGACGTCTCCATGTGGGCTCCTGATTTGATTAGCTCGGAAGGGCGGGACGAATCTCAAGGGACCAACGACCGGGTGCTCCCGCTCACGATCACGCACCACGCCGACGTCCCCCTCACCACGCTGCGTGAGGTGCTTCTGTCCCCCGCGCCCGCGCGGCACCGGTGCGCGGTGCGGGTCGTGGGCCACGCCCCCAAAGACGTGCACGACTTCGGAACCTGTCACCTCGACGAAAAATCACCCACCGGTACGCAGTGGGGGTTCAACCTTACCCTCACCCTGGAGGACGGCACCGGGCGGCTTGAAGTGCGGCTGGTACGTCCGTCTTGTGTTTCCAAAATCCTGACACACTGTTTGCGCATACACGACTGACACTTTTCTTTTGTAATCGCAGGCGCCGCCCGAGAGCGACAAGTTTTTCCACGGCGTGCCTGCGTGCGACTTGTGGTATGTCTTGGGCCTTTCCCAAATCCCGGACGACTGCGCGCTCATACACGACTGACACTTTTCTTTTACAATCCAGGGAATCGGCGACGAGTTACCACCGCGTGTTTCAAAAAGCAAAACAGCTCGTGACGCACGATATCGCGCAGCCGAGACAGGGGTGGATAACCGTTTGCATCATGAGCTACCTGGTGTACCCGGAGCGAACGCAAGGCGGGAAAGAAAAAGAAAAAGGCGAACCCAAGCGGTGTTTCCAGATATTTGGCACGAGCGCGGTGGGGCGGTAGTTTGCTAAGCTGTGAGTGCAACTTGTTTCATTGAGTCAATGAATTGAGGTGCATAAACTCGAGGCATATCAAGACTACTTCACTCAAACTTTACTCAGCAAACTCACTTGACGAAGTTCGAAACGTTTTCCAACCACCGCGTGTATTCCCGCTGTTCCTTGTCCACGTGCACCTCCGCGATGTAGTTCGCCAGCTGTTGGTCAATGCCTCTTAGCTCCAAGTATTTGTGGAACTCCTCTTGCACGGATTCGTCGAGCTCGTCGTAGTTGGGCCCGGGGTAGGTGCTGAAGTACTCGTCGTCGTCTTCCGATTCCTCATCGACGCTGCCGATTTGTTCGTACCTGAGGATAAAAAAAAAAGTGTTAGTCTTGAGTCTATGGGTGTACTGTATGAGCAAACAGGGCACTTGTGATGTTTGTAGTTGTAACAGTTGTTACTACTAGTACCCGCAAATGGTCAAAGAGGGGCAGTAAACAGTGTCTGGATTTGGGAAAGCCCCAACACGTACCTGACGTTCCGCACCTCCACGGTTTCCCCATCCGTGGCGCACGAAAACTCCAACCCCTGGTGTCCGTCCCCTCGGCTCACGCTCACGGAGAAGTGAATCGTGACGTCTTCGTCCTCGTCATCGGCAGCGTCGCCCCCACCCCCAACCTCACCGGTATCCAGCTCGTACTCGTCCTCGTACGGGTCCTCCGTGGCGTTGAATGTGACCGCGATTTCCTCGTCCTCGCCGAAAGTTCTGGTAAGCGTGATCTCGCAGTCGCCGTCCGATTCGATGATCTCGAACGGCGCGGGGGGGCCTTTCGTGACGATTTCGGACGGCACGTACGTCGTCCTTTCGTGCTCCAGCTCCTCGCCGAGGACTTGGGACAAGCCCTTGGCTGAAACGGGCGGTGCGGAGGCCGCAGCGGTTTCGTCACGAGCCAGGGGAGAAGTGAAGAACCCGCGCTCGAAACTACGCGATTTGGCCACCGCGTCCACCGCCGAGGGCGACACCGATCGCGCCCCCGCGTGCTCGCCGACACAAAACGCGCCTCTGGCGAACCCCCCGGCGCGTTGCACGACCGCCGCCCTTGAAACCGCGCGGCGCAGCGAGTGGCGTGTGGCGCTGAACATCGTGCCGGGCGCTGCGGAACAATGCCCGGGGCGATGGGCGCGATGACGCACAGGTTCGGCAATAAGCAGGTTTCAGAAGGGTTTTTGGCAAAATGTGATGGAAAAAAACAATCCCTGTGTAACTCGTCACCTCCCCACCATCGTTCACGACACTCCCCCCGTGGGCCTGGCCTTGGAAAACACGGCTCGGCCCAGCCTGCACTCCAGTGACCCTGGTTCCCGCGGGTCTATTGATAAATCACACGACTCGTACAAAAGTTTTCCCTCCTGAACTTTTTCCGGAGGGACCTGTTCAAGAAACTCGTCGATAGTGGTTTCCACCAGATTCAAGTAAACAGCCGGGCTTTTAAAATCAACGTTGACACGCGCGTTGTTCGCCATGAACATAGCTTCCGTGGTGCTTACGCTCTGAATTATGTCCTGCACCGCATACGGATCCGCGCCGTAGGCTTCGGTTAAGGCGGGGAGCGCTCGCTTCAGCGGGCCGGAAACGCGCGTGCTTGTTTTTGTGCTGAGCTGCGACAGGTCGCACGGGAACACGGGCGCCGGGCAGGTTTCGGAGAAATCTTCAATCTGCGCTAATACATCAGTAATGCACGCTCTTACCGCGAAGATGACCGCTATGGCTTGAATCGGGTCATCAATGGGGGTATCGAGGTCCTTGTTGAACATTGCGTTGGCGGGGGGCGGGGAGATTAATGATGCTGCAGTCTGCAACGACACTGTGCCGAAAACAGCGCTCATCAGCGCCGTTCCTCCCGTCAGGCGGAACAAACCTCGTCGGGTGGTGTTCGTACCGTCTTTACTAGATGCGAGGGAAGTTTGTTCGGAACATGACTCGTTTGAACCGGCGGAAACGACAACGAGGGATACGCCTCGGGCTCGTTTGTGTGACGACACCAAAACCATCCGATTGGAAATCCTTCCGACTCGATCTCGCGAACCTCTTCGCGTGGCCTTTGCCGCGGCACCCGAAACCGCCACCGCGGGCGCGCCACACACCGCCAACATGGTGCACGTAAACGCGTGCTTTCGAAGTCGTAGTGACAGACGCGCGGGTGTTTATGGGACCAGCGGCGTCGACGCGATGGTCCCATGGATAACTTGTCTCGTCAGCTTTTGCGGACTTATCTCGTCGCGCTCCGCCAAAACCCGCCGACAGTCCTTCGTCTCGAAAAAGAAGCTCGCCGCCTTTGCTCTCGTCACACCGCGAGTCACCATGCAGACACAGACGGTGCTTCCGAGTCTGGCGCGTTGCTCCGCGCCGCGCTTCGGCACGGGTGCCGTCGCGGTGCCTCGCCACGCTCGTGCTCAGCCCTGTGCTGTGCTGATGCGTCCCGCCGCGGGCCGCCGCCCCATTTCTCTCGGTCCCATCAGACACGCGTTCGTCAACCCACGCGCGTTGCACCACTCGGGTGGTTCGGTGCCCGCCAAACGTCGCGGACACATCACCACGTCCGCGTCGTCCGGGCGTCCAGGTTTGAACGAGTTCCCTGTGGCGGACCGCCGAGTGGAGCTTGACAAGATGACCTTGGCGCAGCTGAAACCGCTTTGCAAGGGCAGCGGGTTGAAACAAGGCGGGAAGAAACAGGAGTTGGTGTCGCGTCTGTTGGTGAACGAGTTCGGCACTACGGACGACGAGGCGGATATCGACCCGACACAGGACATCGTGGGTTTGGCGGTGGAGTGGCGGCAGGGCCGGTCGGTTGGCGCCAGCGGGGTTTCCTTCCGCGAGAGCGACTCCGTGGACCGGGCTTTGAAAACGAGCGGGTTTGTGGACGAGCGCGCCGCGGACGCCAACTTCGGGTGGAAACAGGGTTTTGACGACGGCGGGTATTCGCGGTCATCAGAGGCGCGCGGGGACCAACACGCAAACTCAGGGCAACGGGAAAGCGCCGCCGCGAGGGTGATGGGCCGAACGGGGGGGGGGTTCGACGACGGCGCCGGGTCGGGGTGGGCGACTGACGACGACTGGTACGACCGGGAAAAAGAGGACGCCGTACGATACAACGACGCTCAGGCGAAAACCCCGCCGCAACGCACACCGGAGGAACGCAAGGAGGAGAAGAAAGAACTCGAACGCGTGCAACGCATGTCCCTGCAACGCAGAGCCGCGATTGTCACCGCGCTGCGCACGCTCGCCACGGAACGGGAAGGCTTTGAAGCCGACCCGAGGGTTCACCTCAGCGCCGTCGCCGTGGCGATTGAAAAAGCGTACCGCGCGATGAAATACAGCGCGTTCGCGAAGATGGACGACCGCGGAAGGGATGTTCTGGTGGACATCAACGTCGCGACCGGGACGCTCGCGATTTTGGCGCAGAAAATAACAAGGGCCGGCACGGTGGAGTGGGAAGTTGACGACACCGACGCGTTTCTCGAGGTACGTATTTCCCACCCAACACGTTCCGCCTCTGCGATTGCGCATACATTCCGACTGACACTTTCTTGTTAATCGTGCCAGGCGCACGGTAAGAGGCACCAGATGCGAAAACTCGCGTTTACGTTCACCGAAGAAATCGACGAAGCCGTCAGCGCGGCGGCGGCGGAGAGCTACACAACAAGGGAAGGCGAGATGATCACCGCCGAGGTCGTCGCGGTCGGCCCGGGGGGCGAGGTTTTGCTGAAAATGCGCGACGGCGCCTTCGCGTGTTTGCCCGCGGAGGAGGCGATTCCGGACAAGCGGTACGTCCAGGGCGATTCCGTCAGCGCGCTCGTGGTTGGCGTGGAGTTACGCACGTGGGCGGCGGACAAACGCGCGCCCGTGATTGTGAGTCAAGCCATCGCCGGTCTGTTAGCGGAGGTGTTCAAAGCGGAAGTACCGGAGGTACTGAGAGGTACGGCCTTGCGCGTTTCCCAAATCCGACACACCCACGTTTGCCGGTTGCCCGCCCGTAACCATGTAGTTACTACATACACCACAAACGCACTGTTCCGCCCGATTACGGCACACCCAATCCCCCATACATGGCACTTGCACACTCGGGACTGACCCTTTTCGTTCAACACACCAGGCGACGTGGTGATCAAGTCCGTGGCGCGAGTGAGCGGGAAGATGAGCAAGGTCGCGGTTGCGTTGCGCGACGGCGTGGCGGCGAGCGGGGTCACTTTTGACCCCGTGTTGGCGTGTCTCGGCGAGGACAGCGTGCGCATGCGGGCGATTCGCGAGCGCATGGGCGGCGAAGCCGTGCAGGTGTTGCCGTGGCGTTCCGACCCGTGTGAGTTCGTCGCCGAGGCGCTGTTTCCCGCGGTGGTGAAAGACGTCGTGCAGAGCGACAAAGCAGGATCGCTTGACGAGCGCGGTTTCCCGCGGCGGATGAGCAAATTCATAGCGTACGTCAGCCGGTTCGACGAAGCCAAAGCCATCGGGGCGGCGGGGTTGAACGTCAAACTGGCGGCGGCGCTGTGCGGGTGCTTCATCATGGTCGAGCGGTACGAGGATGGGGGGGTTAGCTCGCAAGGGAACGGGTTCGGGTTCGACTCGCGCGGGGGGGATACGCGGGGAGGGTGGAACGACCAAGCCACGACCAGGGATGACACCAGGTGGAACGAGAGGGACGACCGGGACGACGGATGGCGGGGGGATACCCGGGAAAACAACAGAGACGACTGGAGGGACGATACCCGGGAAAACGCTCGAGACGACTGGCGCGACAATGACTCTCGCAAAACCGTGGGCATCGACATCGGCGACGACGGCTTGGACGACCTGGGGTGGCCCGATCTGGTTTCCCCGCCTGGCCCGGCTGGCCGGGGCGCGCTTAGTAACACACTCGGTTCCAATTCCGATTCCTTCTCCGCGGAAACGTCGGCGGAGTTCGCGGCGGACGCGGAGGCGGTGATCTTTGCGGATACTCGAACATTCAACGACGACGGCGACGACGACGCGAACTGGGAAGAAGTGGGTCCTGGTAAGGTAGGGGTGGTGACCTTCGGCGGGAACCTCGGTGCGGGGATCACGGGGGGGTGTTCGTTCATGGGAGACCAGGAGGAGGAGGAGGCGGAAACGTTGGGGGACGTCGCGGCTGCGGCGACGGCGAACCGTGTCAAGTCGCCACCGGCGGCCGGCGCCGCGGATACGCTTTCCTTCCTGGACGACGACGACGACTTGGACTTGGACGACGAACTTTTGGAGATGGACGGCGACACGCTCGCCGAGGATGAACTGTTCGGCGAGGACTGGAGCTAGTCATTTTAACTTTAAGTATTATGTATTGGTCGCTTATTCTCCCAACGGGATACTCGAGAATCACAACATAGACCAACACCAAGGTGCTGTCGCACAAAAAACTACAACCCTACCCCTCACTGATAAACCCCAACACGTCCCTCGCGAAGTTCTTCGCGTTGACGTTTTCGGGAAACAAATCCTTGATGCTTTTGTTTTGTCCGGCGCCTCCCAGCACGCGCGCGATTTCAACAAGCTCCAAATCGCTCACCGCCTCGCCGCTCGTTTTCAGCATCTCCAGAAGACTCTTTCTGGACAAGAAGTCGCCTTCGTCGTCCAGCATGATGGCGAACGCGTTTTCCAGGTCCGTCAGGCGAATGTCACGCACCGGCCGGCGGTTGACGAACAGGACAAGAAAGGCGTCAAAGTCGATTTCCGTGGGAGGCGGAAGTTTGTTTAACTCGGCGCAGTGCCGAATCTCAACCGAAACGTCGTTGGCTTCGCGTTGCGTGAGGTAAACCCCGAGGGCCCGGAAAATACCAGCAACGCTAGACACGGGTACGGTGCCGTACCGGGTGTCCACGGCCCGGTCGCTGCTCGCGAGTTCGCCTTGCGCTGTTAGCTGCGCAAACGCAAAGGCGTCCCTCGCCGCGTTTACCAAAGCGCCGCGTGGGCCGCCTTCGAGCAACCCGGCCATCCTGAAGGCGAGCCTTTTAGACGCCAGCCGCCGAGCCTTTTTTTGGTCGCGCTCGGGGTCGGTACTACTGGTAGTAGCACTGCCAGTAGAACTCGGATCGGACGTTTGTAGCCTGCGCAGCGAGGATTTGTCTACTCGCCACACGCTTAAAATACACCCGCAGTTCTCTGAATCCCCAAACCCCACGCCGCCCCCGCCTAACGCGAACACGAAGGTTTCGGTGTCACCCGACCCGTTTTCAGCCGTTATCAGCCGTTTCGTCGCCGCCACCGCGATTTGTAGAACCTTTCCCGAGTGCGCCACGACCCCCATTGCTCGCCTCGGGTCCCCGGTCGCGGGAAGCGCCACTATTCCCACGACGTCCCGGTCGCACGCGAACGCGGCGAAATCGTCTTTGGTTGTAAAAAAAATGTGTCAGTCTTGTGAAAGCAAACAGTCGGTTTGGGATTGCAGGGAAAGGCAGAAGGCCGTACCTTTCCCTTCCCGAAACGGCACCAGGGACGTGACCGGGCCGTGCTCGCCGAAATCGGGGCCGCACGCCACTCGGACGCAGGTGAGAGAATCGCAATCCACGGTTCGGATTTTGAGGTGGTCGTCCGCGACTAAAATCTGAACGCGGGGAGAAGGTTTGTCCGTCGACTTTTCTGAATCTTCGTCAGACGATTCCGAACCCTCGCCAGACTTTTCCGAACCCTCGCCTGATTCCGACGTGCTCTCGTCACTCCCATCCCCGGTACCTTCGTCCCCTCCTCCCAAGGAGGATGCAAGGAACGCCATCGCCGTGGGCCGGACGTTTCCCCCCGCGGCTTCCCCAGAGAGCGCCACGTCCGATACCTCGACTAAATCAACCCCGTCCTCCTCCGTGCTTCCCTTGCGATGGGTAAAACAAAGTGTCAGTCTTGTGTGGGAACACGGTGGTTGGATTTGGGAAATGCAACAAGTGGTTGGATTTGGGAAATGCCCAACACGTACCTCCACGTCGAAGCGCGCGACCCTTCCTTCCGCGCCGACGCTCGCCAGCTCCACGTCCCCGTCGCTATTCGTGTGGAACCCCAGACCCACGCAAGGCGTTTCCGGGGCGTGCGTGCGGTGCTTCCCGACAAAGTCAAACGCGCGCGCGGTGTCGTGCCCGTCCCTAGGTTCGTGAATCGGCCCCAGTAAACGGAACAGGGAAACCGCCCCCGCGGTATCAGCCGCAGCGGCGTACGTACAACTCGCGTCGTCGCTGGACACCACGCGGGTCACCGCGTCGGGGGTGAACCGCATGGCTTGCGTTTCAAACAAACTTGGGGGATTGGGATGGAAAAAGGTCAGGTCAGTTGCGAGTCGCGAGTCTGGGTTTGTGTGCCGTAAAGTTGCCAGCACTGAGTCACCTAACCACAGGGCCCTGGTAAACATGTTTACCACAGGGCCCGCCAGGAAACGTTACCCGTAGTAAGTACGTTACTAGTGCGAAGTACTTCCGTCGAATGAAACGTGCGTGCAGCGCACGCAAACAGTAGTCACGCTGTTTACACTGTAGACGTCAAAGAGGGACATCAAACAGTGTGCCTGGATTTGAAAAAGCCCCGTCCGGCCGTACCTGTTGGAATCAAGCGCCTTGAGCTCGCCACCTTTGGTGCCTACCAAAACCCCCAAGCCGTCCCGGCGGAAACACACCGCCGTGGGCGACCCACCCGGGTGCGTTCCCCCCAAGGTCAAGTCCCTCGACGCGCTGACTTTTTTGGTGACAAAATTCCAAAGCCACACCCGGCCTCTCGCGCCGCAGACGCACAGCACGGGCTCGTTCGGGTGCACCGCGAAGGCCACCGCGGGTTCCAGTGATCCGCGAAGCAGCAGCACGGCGTTTTCCACGGCTCCACTCGATCCGAGGAGTTCGAAATCGTTACTCTTCAAACCATAAACGAAACTCGTCTCGGTGGCGACGAGGAAGTCGCGCGCGCGAAACGGAGACGCGGCGTGTGCGTTTGCGGAACTCGCCGCCGTTAGGGGGGTACCTCGCGCAGTCGACGGACTCGCAGCTGCCACGAAACTCACCGAACTCACCCCCCCCGAATCCAGCCCGTCGAACCACGCCACTAACCGCAGCTCGGGGTCGAAAAATCGGACGTTGCCGTCGCCGCCGCCGGTGACGAGAAACGCGGAATCCCTCGCGTCGTCGCCGTCGCCGGCACCCAGAACCACGCCTAGGTGCGTCACCGCCCCGCGCGCGTGCGCTTTGACAATCTTCACCCCCCGGCGGTCGCCCGGGTTCATGTTTCTCTTTGCAAACGCCTCGGCTCCTCCAGGTAACACCCCGCCGCCTTGCCAGACTAGCAGATCACCACCCGCGGTGCCGGTCACGCACCGCCCTCGTCCCGGCGACGCGTTTGGCCGCGCCGGCGCGACGAACGCGCTGCGCGTGAACTCGCCGACGGCGCCGACGCTGAAGTCTCTGGCGCGCACGGGGGGGGCGTAGCAACGGAGCGTTTTTGTGGCTTGTTTGTGGTGCGCTTTTTCGTGCGTCTTATCGGACGAGGTTGGCACGGTTGAGAAGGTTTCGTCGTCGTCGTGGTCGTGGTCGTGGTCGTCGTCGTGGTCGTGGTCGTCGTGGTCGTGGTCGTGGTCGTCGTGGTCGTCGTCGTGGTCGTGGTCGTCGTCGTCGTCTTTTCTTTTTTCGTCTTCTTCGGTTTCGTCGTCGTCCACGAAAAAAACCACGCTCGTCTTCCCGTTTGTTATTAACTCACCTGGCGCGTTGGGGTTGCACTTTATGACTGTTTGCCT
>Ga0222633_1000422_pt1 | contig 40489 bp, 36 predicted proteins | sample AntAcemetageno48_FD_179816 | JGI IMG/M metagenome (GOLD analysis project Ga0222633, IMG submission 179816) | Saline water microbial communities from Ace Lake, Antarctica - #48 | ecosystem: Environmental > Aquatic > Non-marine Saline and Alkaline > Saline | place: Antarctica: Ace Lake | collected...
ATCTCAAAGGCTGTCGCGAAGTTCACAGCTTTGCCTCGCTGATACATCATTTCGACGCGTTTCTCGAATGCCGCATTGCGTTCTTCTGGGTCCTCGATTGCCTCCAGCTCTTTTCGGTAGCCGAGTTTTACGGCGCCCTCAAGACCCATACCGCCGAACTCTCCAGTTGGCCAGGTAACGGTAAATACCGATGCTTTAAAGCCTCCGCCTGCCATTGCCTGGGCGCCAAGACCGTAGCCTTTGCGTAACACGATCGTCAAAAATGGCACGGTTAAGCTGGCGCCTATCACAAACATCCGAGCGGCATGGCGGACCAGTGCAGTTTTTTCAACTTCAGGGCCAACCATGATGCCGGGTGTGTCGCAGAGGCTCACAACAGGAATATCAAAGGCGTCGCATAGTTGCAGGAACCTTGCCGCTTTGTCTGCGCCGTCACTATCGATGGCGCCGGAAAGAAAGGCGGGGTTGTTCGCCACAAGTCCGATAGGCCGTCCTTCGATTCTGGCGAAGGCGGTGATCATGCCGAGACCGAAGTTTTGTCGTAGCTCTAGTACTGAATTTTTGTCCGCTAACAAATAAATCAAGGCGCGTATGTCGTAAACTCGTAATCGGTTTTCGGGGATTGAGTGGCGCAGTTGCCGCTGGTCAGCGCATTCCCAGTTTGTTGTTGTGCCTTGAAAGTATGACAGGTATTTTTTTGCCGCCTGCATGGCTTGGGCCTCGTCTTCAACGACGATGTCGACTACCCCATTGGGGACCTGCACTTCCATTGGGCCGACTTCATCGGGGGTAAATATGCCGAGCCCACCACCTTCGATCATGGCGGGACCACCCATTCCGATATTGGCGTCTTTGGTTGCGATGACCACGTCGCTTGCGCCGAGCAGAGCAGCGTTGCCGGCGAAGCATCGTCCTGTGGTTATGCCTATTCTGGGTACCAGTCCGGAGAGCTTGCCCCATAATTCGAAAGCCAAACAATCAAGGCCAGCGATGCCAGCCCCGTCAGTGTCGCCAGGTCTGCCGCCACCACCTTCTGCGACAAGCACGACGGGGAGTTTTAGCTTTTCGGCCAACTCGAACATGCGGTCTTTCTTGCGGTGATTTTGTAAGCCTTGGGTGCCGGCCAGCACCATATAGTCGTAGGACATGACGATGCACTGGGTGTCTTGGTCAGGAAACAGTGCGCCGTTGACGCTGCCAATGCCCGTCACCATGCCGTCGCCGGGCGTGTTTTGCATCAGATCGTCAACACTTCGGCGGCGTCTTTGCGCGGCAATCGCAAGGCTGCCATATTCGACCAATGATCCTTCATCGACCAGTTCTGCGAAGTTTTCTCGGACAGTGCGGTGTCCTGTTTTATGTCGTTTCGCAACAGCCTCGGGTCTGGCTGCGTCCAAGCCATAGCGGTGTCGTGTGATGGACTCCTCGAGATCTGGACGAATATAGTCTGGGTCGATGGTTTTTGTTTCTTGCAGTATGGCGCTAGTGGAGTTGTTGGGCTTAAGCACAATCAGTGCAAAACCTTCGTCTACAGTTTCTCCTGTGGTTGCGTAAATGCCGGTGATGCTGCCGCCAACGGGTGCTTCAAGTACATGCTCCATCTTCATGGCTTCCATCACGGCGAGCGTTTGGCCCGCCAATACGTCGTCGCCTTCCGCCACCATGAGTTCGATGATCGTGCCCTGAAGCGGGGTATAAATGGCGTTGCTGTCGCCAGGTATTTCAATCGCCGTTTTAGGCTGCGTTGCGTTTGCGGCGTTATTCAGTGTGGCCAGGGGATCGGTTGACGATTTCTTTTGGCTCGCGTCGTTCATTGTGAATTCAAGCAGCTTGTCGTCGACAAAGCGCGTGTAAATTTCATTTTGTTGGAAATCTGGGCGGGCGAACAATTGTTTGAGAAAATCGAGATTGGTTTCAAATCCCTCGATGCGAAATTCATCTAAAGCCTTCGCCGTCTTTCGAATCGCTTCGTTATAACCGTTTGAGGAGTGCACAATGAGTTTGGCGAGCAGCGAGTCGAACCGGTTGGAAGTACGATAACCAGAATAGGCGAAATGGTCGGTGCGCAGGCCAATCCCTGTTGGCGGCTCAAATACGGTGATCTGTCCGCCGGTGGGTTTGAATCGACCTTTCTTCGAAAGAGTTTCCATATTAATTCGGCATTGAATCGCAAAGCCAGCCGGCTTTTTGTCCTGCAAGTTAAATGATGTTAACGAATCTCCCATGGCGAGACGGATTTGTATCTGGACCAGATCAACATGGGTGATGGCCTCAGTAACCGTATGTTCGACCTGTAGTCGAGGGTTAGCCTCAATAAAGTAATATTGATCTGGATTGTCCGCTTCAACCAAAAATTCAAAGGTGCCTAGGCTTTCATAGGCCACGCTGTTGGCCATTCGAAGTGCCGCATCAATCAGCTGCTGGCGCTGGTGATCATTTAAACTTGGGCTTGGGGCAACTTCGATGATCTTCTGGTGGTTACGCTGAATGGTGCACTCACGCTCCCAAAGATGGTGGGTGGTTTGTCCATCACCCACAATTTGCACTTCTATATGGCGAGCTTTTGCGACGAATTGTTCGAGATAGACTCGGCCATCACCAAAAGCCGCTTCCGCTTCTGCTTTAGCTCTGGTTAGCAAGGTTTCCAAATCCGCTTCGGATTCAACCAGACGCATGCCTCTGCCGCCGCCTCCGGCAATTGCCTTGATAATGGCTAGCGAGCCAGCGGGTAGTGATTTTACAAAAGACTTTGCTTGAGCAAGGTTAGTGTCACCGCTGGTACCGCTGAGTAGTGGCACATCACACTTACCTGCCAGGGTTCTGGCGGACGATTTATCGCCAAAGGTTTGAAGTTGCGAGACGGTTGGGCCGATGAATGTCACGCCAGCATCCACGCAAGCTTGTGCAAATTCTGAATTCTCCGAAAGAAACCCATAACCCGGATGCACAGCGTCACAATCTGCGGCGACAGCAATGTCGACAATTTGCCGGATATTTAAATACGCCGCTGCGCCGGAGCCCTTGAGTGCAATGACTTCATCCGCCAAGCGACAGTGGAGGGCTTGGCTATCATCCTCGGAGTAGATAGCCACGGTGGTAATACCCAATTCGCTTGCCGCCCTTAATATTCGAACGGCAATTTCGCCCCGGTTCGCAATCAGTAGTTTTTTCATTAACATAGCCGTCTACTTCGTGAAGTAACCATTATCACGATTAAAGAATTCGGAACGCAAGTGTGGAGATTAAAAGTGCCGATTGCATATCTAAATGGTGAGTGGCTTCTCGCTGAAGAAGCCAAAGTATCGGTGCTGGATCGAGGCTTTTTGTTTGGTGACGGTGTTTATGAGGTTATCCCTGTCTATAACGGATCGTTGTTTTGTCTTGAGCGTCATGTCCAACGGCTGAAGAATAGTTTGGCTGAAATTCATCTCGACGAGTATCTGGCGGAAACAGACTGGGCGGCACTCTTAATAGAAGCCGTTGAAAAAAGCGGTGATGCAATGGCGGCGCTCTATATTCAGGTCACCAGGGGCCCCGATGTAGCCCGTAGTTTTGTGTATCCTGAAAATCCCCAGCCCACCATATTGATTATGGTAAATCCAGCGCCTCAGCTGGCTAGTCGAGAAATCAAAGCCATTTCGTTAGTGACGCTTGAAGATTTCCGTTGGGATCGAGGACATATCAAGACCATCAGTCTTATCGCTGCCGGAATCTTGAAGAACCAGGCGATTGCCCAGGGTGCTAACGATGCTGTTTTGGTGAAAGACGGAGAAGTAACTGAGGCAACCTCAGCTAATATCTTTGCAGTGATAAACGGCGTGATTGTGACACCGCCTAAAAGTACCAGTTTGCTGCATGGTATTACCCGTGATGTTGTGATTGAACTCGCCAGGGAGCATGGTTTGCCGATAGAGGAACGTCCCATGCTACGTGCGGAATTAGAAATAGCAGATGAGGTGTTTATTTCTAGTTCGACTCTGGAAGCCTGGCCGGTCGGTCAAATTGATGGCAATCCCGTTGGTAATGGAGAGCCGGGACTGATTTGGCAAAAAGTGGATGATTTGTTTCAGGCCTACAAGCTGATGTAACCAGCCATCCTCAATTACTTACCAACTGATCCTTGACCGCATCCGATAGTGCAGGGGTGACTACTAGTCAACATGTGTCACGAAGGTCGAGATGGCATCGAGCATCTCGATCCTCGGCGCCTCAAGCAGGGCGGCATGATCACCGCTCGCTAAAACTACCCACCACTTCTTTTGAGTTCCCAGTCCTGTAAACAGCGCTTGTTGGATGTGGGTTGGTGCGATTGAGTCAAACTCCCCCTGAATTAGTAATGTTGGCGTCGACACTTTGCTGGCGTCAAGTTCCGCCCACTCATGCAAGTTTTTGAAATCTACTCGAATAGGATCAGCGGCGAGGGCAACCTCAACATAGGCATCGATTGCAGACTGGCTGATACTTCCGGGGGTAATAAAATCGCTGGCCGCATGCTTTCGAGTATTGCGTTTTGCCGGAGGCACATTGGGGTACTTTGTGTCTGCTGCTGCGACGTGCCGGCTGGGGTCAAAAGGATAACCAAACAGTATCAGTGACGAGATGCTTTGTGGCGATCGTTGCGCGACCAGTTGACCGACCATTGAGCCGTAGGACCAACCATACAGGTGTGGCACGTTGCCGGTCTCTTTTTTCATCCAATTCAAAACAATCAGCGCGTCCTTTGCTGCTCGATCCGGCGTATGCCAACCGCTTTCGTCCCGTTTAGTGGACCCGTAGCCTCGAGCATCTAATGCGAAAACTCTAAATCCCCGTTTGACCAGTTCGTCCATAAAGGAGAGGTTTTCATCGGCAGTTCTTAAGTCGAAATCTGGCAAGGCGCTATAAGTTCGGCCATGCAATAACAAAATAGTCTGGCTGTGGTTGGGCGGTAAGTTGGGCGGTAAGTTGGGCGGTAAGTTGGGCGGCGATTTCTCCCATAGGGCCAATGGATGTCCGTCGGCATCTAGCGTGTGCCTGGTTGGCTCCACAGCGAAGACCCAGGTCGAAAAACTGATCAGAAAAGCCATCAAAAACAAGCGAGTAATGGACATAAAGCGGCGAGACTCGGGTCGGGAAACAGGCCGTTGAGAATAACAAGACTGCTAATTGATAATCATTATCATTTACGATTGATCTTTCGGGAATGATTGAGTTTTTCGATGACTGAAGCCGGAAAATTTCATTGGACTTGAGCTAGTTCAGTCCCTAACTTACGTCTTGCAACTCAACTGCAGGAGATAAGCAATGTCCTTAAAAGGATCAAAAACAGAACAAAACCTCAAAGACGCCTTTGCCGGTGAATCACAGGCAAACCGTCGTTACCTCTACTTCGCGGCAAAAGCTGATGTCGAAGGTTACAACGATGTCGCTTCCGTATTCCGTTCTACCGCTGAAGGTGAAACCGGACATGCCCACGGCCATTTGGAATACCTCGAAGAAACAGGCGATCCCGCAACAGGCTTGCCAATCGGTCCTACCGACAGCAACCTGAAAGCAGCGATTGCCGGTGAAACTCATGAGTACACCGATATGTATCCGGGTATGGCTTTATCTGCACGCGAAGAAGGCCACGATGAAATCGCAGACTGGTTTGAAACGCTTGCTAAAGCTGAGCGTAGTCACGCCAACCGATTCCAAAAAGCTCTGGATTCACTGGACGACTAGAACAAAACTGGTAGGAAAAAACATATGGCTGGCCAACGAGAAGGTAGTCTCGAAGCTCCAACTCGACATCCTATTGAGTGGAAGACAGAAGAGTTTTGGGACGAGAGCAGCTTGTTCTCTGAACTTGAGCGAGTCTTCGACATCTGTCAAGGATGCCGTCGTTGTGTCAGCCTGTGTGATTCCTTCCCAACACTATTCGATTTGGTCGACGAGTCGAAAACGATGGAAGTCGACGGGGTTGAAAAGTCGGATTATTACAAGGTCGTTGATCAGTGTTATATGTGCGACCTTTGTTATATGACCAAGTGTCCCTACGTTCCGCCCCACGAATGGAACGTAGATTTTCCTCACTTGATGTTACGGGCAAAAGCCCAGCGATTTAAAAATGAAGGTGCATCCTTGCGGGACACCATCATGACCAGTACCGATGCGGTCGGCAAACTGGCGACGATTCCGCTTGTAGATATCACAGTCAATGCTGCAAACAAGACGCCGCTGTTTAGGAATGCGCTAGAGAAAACTCTTGGTATTCATAAAGAAGCACCACTGCCTGAATATCACAGTAAAACCTTGCGCAAAACCTTTAAGGCCAACAAGGTGACGCCTAAGCCGGCCGGAAAGACGACCGGTAAGGTGGCCCTATATGCAACCTGCTATGGCAACTACAACGTACCAGAGCTAGGTAGCGACTTTTCTAAGGTGTTTGAGCACAACGGTATTCATCTTGATATTGTGCCGAAAGAAGCCTGTTGCGGTATGCCGAAGCTAGAGCTAGGTGACCTTGACGCGGTCAACAAACTCAAAGAGCAAAACATACCAGTGCTGGCGCGAATGGTGGACCAAGGCTATGACCTGATTGCACCGGTTCCATCCTGTGTGCTTATGTACAAGCAAGAACTGCCCCTGATGTTCCCCGATGATGAAGACGTGATCAAAGTTAAAAATGCTTTCTTCGACCCTTTTGAGTATTTATTTTTACGTCATAAAGCAGGCGAGCTGAATACAGAATTTAAAACATCCCTCGGTGATGTGAGCTGGCAGGTAGCCTGTCATCTTCGCGTTCAGAACATCGGTTACAAGACCAGAGACGTTCTGCAGCTTGTGCCCGATACCACTGTGCATGCCATTGAGCGTTGCTCTGGTCACGATGGTACCTACGCCGTTAAGAAAGAAACCCGAGAAAAGTCACTGAAAATTGCGAAACCGGTGGTTCGACAAGTAGACCAAAAAGAACCTGATCACTTTACCAGTGACTGCCCAATGGCGGGTACCCATATCGCCAACCTAACCGATAAGGTCAGTGAGCCCGAACATCCGATGACGTTATTGCGAATTGCTTACGGCATCTAGGGCTTTTAGTAATTAGGAGATGCAATGACTACAGCACAACAACTCAATCGTGAAGATCTATGGTCTTTAGAAGAATATAGCGAGAAGCGTGAAAGCTTTCGTAAAACAGTTCTTGAGCATAAGAAAAATCGCAGTGTGGTTCTGGGTGACCATGTCCAACTCATGTTTGAAGATCGGCAAACGATCCGATATCAAATCCAAGAGATGCTTCGGATTGAAAAGGTGTTTGAGTCCGCAGGTATTGAGGATGAACTAGAAGCTTACAATCCATTGATCCCGGACGGTGAGAATTGGAAGTGCACAATGTTGATTCAGTATCAAGAGGTTGAAGAGCGCAAGGTTAAGCTTCAGCAACTCGTGAATATCGAATCGTTAATCTGGGTTCAAGTGGATGGTTTTGATAAAGCTTTTGCCTTTGCTGATGAAGACATGGAACGCTCAAACGACAATAAGACGTCAGCTGTGCACTTTATGCGCTTTCAGTTTGACAAAGGCAGCCTTGAGGCAGCAAAAAGCGGCGCTGAAATAGCCATTGGTTGTGACCACGAACAATATTTAGAGCAGTTGACTCTCGCTCCAAATGTTCGACAATCGCTGATCGGTGATTTCGCCTGACCTTGTAAGTCTGGAATCCACACTGTTATATTTGGGATGCTAACGTATGTCTGAGTATATTGTGTGACAGATCAAAAGTTACCCCTTTCAACCAAAATGTACTGGGGCGTGGGACAAATTGGCGAGGGTGTCAAAAACGCCGCCTTTAATTCATTTCTTCTTTTCTATTACAACCAGATACTAGGAGTCTCCGCGACGCTAACGGCTTTAGCCTTAGGCATAGCAGTCCTGTTCGATGCGGTGAGTGACCCTTTGGTTGGCAGTATTTCTGATCGGTTTAAATCTCGATGGGGGCGTCGCCACCCCTTTATGGCGATGTCTGCCTTTCCGATGGCTCTGACGTTGTTCTTGCTTTTCTCACCCCCCGATGGAATGACTGAGCTGTTCTATTTTGGCTGGGTCTTAGTATTCGCAATTTCCGTCAGAACCTTTCTCACGCTTTACCACATCCCCCATTTAGCCCTGGGTGCCGAGATGGCAACGGATTACGTGGATCGAAATTCCCTGTTTGCTGTTGGGCTTTTGTTCAGCGCCTTTTCCGCCTACGGCTTTTACTTTCTGATACTCACTTTTGTGTTCCCGTCTCAGGAAGGCCTTGCCCACGGTATGTACAACGCCGCCGGCTATCGAATAATGGCGGCCTCTGCAGGAGTCCTCGCTTTTTTCACCATTATGCTTAGCGTATGGGGCACTCGAGATATGATCCCTAGGCTCAGTCAGGCGGTCGACGCGAAACAGCCGCTAAGCCCGGGTCGGCTGTTCGGTGAACTTAAGATTGCTTTTAGTAACAAGTCTTACCGTTCGATTTTCTTCGGTTTGATGTTGGGCGCAATTGTTGTGTCGGTGGAAGCCGCCTTTACGCCCTTTATGGGTATTCATTTCTGGGAGCTAGAAACAGACCAGCTAAGGCTCGTTCCGATTGGAGTATTGTTTGGTTTGCCGCTCGGAGTGGTCATTGCGATCTACCTGGTGAGAGTGCTCGATAAAAAGTGGTGTTTGATCATTCCCGCTGCGATTTCGATCGTAAATCTCAACGTTTTGATTGTATTGCGCCTATTTGATGTTCTGCCTGCTAATGGTCACTGGAGCATCCTGCCGTTACTAATTGGCGTCAGTTTTATTGCGGCAGCCGCGATCCCGGTGGTGCTTATCACGATCAATTCTATGTTTGCAGATATAACCGATGAAATTGAATTAGAAACGGCTGAGCGCCAGGAAGGCATTATCTATTCCGCCAGAGCTTTTGCAGGCAAGGCCGCAAGTGCTCTGGGTACGATCATGGGAGGTATTGCGCTTGATCTTATTGCCTTCCCGAAAAACTCTCTGCCGGGCACCATCGATCCCGACGTGATCTTTAACCTTGGGTTAGTTCAGGGCCCACTGACTTCCATTTTCACCCTCATGGGTTTGATGCTCTACTTAGGTTATCGATTAAGCCGTGAGCGCCATCAAGAAATTGTGGCTGCATTGCAGGTGCAACGAGTTAAACGCGCTGGTGCACGAGAGGTCCCGGTTGGGACGCGCGGGATTTCCGGCACTCTTTAGTTGAAACATAAGTGGGTTAAATGAAACATAAACGGGCCAAATGGGTCTTATTAGGTATCGGTTTAACAAGAATATGACATGAACTATCTAGCACTTTTCCTACTCCTATTGTCTACGCCGCTTCAGGCGGAGGTTTTCGATCACAAGCATCAACCCTTTAGCGATTTGCTTGGGGATGTCGTGTCAATGCAAGGGCATCAGAGCCGAGTGGACTATCCTCGTCTTATTGAAACTCGTGGGCAACTTGATCAGTACCTTGCATCCTTATCTTCTGTCCCAAGAACAACCTTTGATGGATTCACTAAAGACCAGCAACTCGCTTATCTGATCAATACCTACAATGGCTATCAGCTTCGTCAGGTCATTGATCACTACCCTCTAAAATCGATTAAGGACGTCGGGAGTTTTTTTTCCTCTCCTTGGAGTAAAGAGTTTTTCATCCTCTTTGGCGAAGCGGCGAGTCTGGACTATGTTGAGCATCAGCTGATCCGCAAACTCTTCAAAGAACCCAGGATCCACTTCGCAGTGAATTGCGCGTCAATCTCCTGCCCACCATTAAGCAATCAAGCCTATGTGGCCCTGCGGTTAGATGATCAATTGGAGCATGCAGCGTCAAACTTTCTGAATGACACCGAGGCAAATTACTTGAAGGGCGAAACGCTTTATGTGTCGAAGATTTTCGATTGGTATGAAGAGGACTTTCCTAACGGTGTCATTAATTTCGCGACAAGGTACCGTTCAGGTCTGCCGGCCGCGAACCAAATTAAACTTAGGTTTTCCGAGTACAACTGGAATCTCAACCAGCGCTAACGGCGCGCGTGCCGATAGATCGTGTATGCATAGGTATGAGTCTTGTCCACAGCATGCTCAGCGACCACGTCCGTGGACCAATCACTAAAGTCTAGTACCGGCAGAAAAGTATCTCCGTCGATGTCGGCGTCCACAACGGTTTCAAATACTACTGAGGCTTGAGGTAGAGCTTCAACAATCAATCCAGAACCACCAATCACAAAATAGCTCTGACTCACTTCCGCTGCCAAATCGACGCAAGCTTTCAAATTGTTCGCGATCCTTATGTCAGGGGATACTTTTAGGTTTTGATTGCGGGTAGCGACGATGTTGAGACGTTTTGGTATTGCGCCCTCATGGTCTTCATAGCTACGTCGACCCATGATAATGGGATAGCCTTCGGTAGTTTGATTGAAGTGAGCGTATTCTCTGGGTAGCGACCAGGGCAGCCCGCCGTCTTTGCCAATGCAATTATTTAGACTGCGAGCGTAAATAATTGAAAGCCCAATAGGGATTTGTCTAGGCAATTTCTGATTTTTTCGGAATTGAAGTTGCAGCGCCGGGTCGTGTGACTGAAATACTGGCTGCTCTGCAGGCTTCAAGCAGGCACTGTTGAATTTCTTCGCCGCGAATCAGGGCAGCAAGAAAGAAACCGGTAAAGGTGTCACCAGCGCCGGTGGTATCTACTGCGCTAACGGGGAAGGCGGACTGCTCAATAGACTGCTTGCCCTGACGATAAATTGCCCCAGCGTCTCCAAGGGTAAGAACAATCTTCATCTCAGGAAAGCGCACTGCCAACTGCTTACTTAATTGATCACTGACGGGCTGGTCTAAAATCATGGCCGCTTCTGTTTCATTGACGATCAAAATTTCGATGAGTTCTAGAGGGTAGTTTATTACTTCTGTTGTCATCGGCGCAGCGTTGAATGCAATTCTTAAGCCTCGTTTTCTCCCCTCTTTAATAATGTCAGATAAATGACTGACCTCGTTTTGCAGGAGCAGAAAGTCGCCTGATTCAACACCAGAGAAGGCATCTTCAAAATCATCAGGCGTGATGTGCCGGTTGGTGCCAGCAACAATCACGATGGCGTTTTCGCCGGAGGCATTCACTTGAATATTGGCGTGTCCACTTGGCCCGTCTACTATTTGTAGTCGGTTAGCGTCTACGCCGGATTCATCCAGAAGGGTTTTTAACCACCGGCCATCTTCGCCAATCTTTCCAGCATGCTGAACCTCGGCCCCGGCGTGAGCAAGAGCAATAGACTGATTGAGTCCTTTGCCACCAGGAAAGATATTGAAGCCTGTGCTCGCCAGGGTTTCTCCTGGCTGCACAAAATGCGGCACAGCATAAACGTTATCGATACAGCAGGAGCCGAAGTTTAGGATTTTCATGGTGCTACCAAGGATGAGTCTCGCCATTCCACAGTAGAAAATGGCCGTTAGTGTCAGCATTGAGGTTCTCGGTGCATTGAATAATGCCCGCCGCACTTTCGCTGGGAGTAATGTCGGCAGCGGCTCCGCCCATATCGGTCTGTACCCAACCTGGATGTAGTAGAGAAACGAAAATACCTTCCTTACCTAACTCGATTGCGGCCATCTTCATAAACTTGTTGAGGGCTGCTTTAGATGAGCAGTAGGCGTATCCCATGGGGAAGTCCAATTCCAGGGAGCCCAGCTGACTAGTGATATTCACGACCTTAGCGTTGCCAGCAGCCCGCAAGTTAGGCATCAAGGCATGCATCACTCGGACCGGTGCTAGAGCATTAATGTTCATCGCTTCTGCCCAACCATCAAAATCCATATTGAAGGCTGTTTGCTGATCTCTTGCAGGCCCACCAGTACCGGCGTTGTTGATCAAAATGTCAATTGTGACACCTTCTAGTTGTTTTGCCATCGTAGCCACCGATTGATCATCGCCAACCGAGACCTCGACGAGTTTAACGCCTTCGATTTTTTTCAGTGCATCGGCCTTGTCAGGTGCACGACAAGCTGCATAGAGGGTATGTCCCTGTTCGCTATATTGACGCACCAGTTCTAATCCGATGCCGCGATTGGAGCCAGTAATAAGTATGTTGGCCATGTTAATCCGTTAATGTGCAAGAGAGTTCAAATGAAAACATGTCTTAGGAACCATCACAAGGTTTGGGCTGCTCTTGTCCGTTAGGCAGACCAGGTGGTCAGCGCGGGCTAGGTGGATAGTGCGGGAGGGTAGTGGGCTGTAATTAGGTCGATCCAGGTCTGATCCGTTTCTAAATCAGTGGGGTCATTGAAAGCTATTCCCCGATGCTTCAAATCAGCGCAAAAGACATCAACGATCTGTGAAGGCGTGAGATTATGGCTTGTGTCTGCAAAGAGGTCTGCTGCTTGCTGGTCGGTGAAACAAAAAGCCTTCCACAAAATTGAAACGCGAATTTGGCGTTTTTTGTAGGACCCTATTAGCTTGTCGTCGTGTTTGATCTGCCAGCCACCTTCGGCCTGGTGTAGCAATGCATCACTGGCAATGCCATTCGGCAAATAGTCCGTCTCCTCTCCCATCCATCCAACCCGATGGTACATATACTCGTTATCAGCGAGTACAGACATATTGGTGTAAGGCGGTCTAACGGTGTGGGAGGGCGCATCAATACCCTCAGGCCAGTATTCAAAGTCGCCGCCACTGCTGTCGTAAAACCAGGTAATGGCCGACGCAACAGGAATTGCCCACTCCTGAAATAATTCGGAGTAACCCATGGGTGCCAACATCCAGCTCGGAACCTCCCGTGCATGTGCGCCACGAAAAAACGGCAGATCCAGGTGTGGAGGTGAATCCGCTGCTGGGACATTTAAGTTGGTCATCATCGTAAGAGGTTGAATAATTTCTGCTTGAAAACATTCTTTTGCCGCCTGAATAAAATTGGGGTTATAGAAAGCATCCTCTGCGCCATCGAAAACAACCTCGCCGCCCAATGCCCAAAAGTTTCGAAACCAGCCGGGTGTGTTGTCGTTAGGTGGGTCTTTATGAACCGCGGTAATAGATTTGTAGGGTGCACCCTTGTGAATCAGATCGAGGATGTGGCCGGGGTTCTCGAAGGCTGGCTTAATCTGAATCGGCGGCGCCAACATGGTCGCGCTTCGTTGTATTCTCCCAGCAGTCATTGTGTTCATCCAGATGTGTTTGACTGGAAAAGTCTATCATTTTTTGGTGTTGCTAATTTCAGACGATCAGCCAGCATCGTTCACCAGTGGTTTGGCTGACGTATACGAAGGACACATCACGGCAGCGCATGATGGCAGGTGGAAAACAAGGCGCTACTACTCGCGAATAACAGTCAGCGAAGAGCCGTGTCGCTAATTCGGTTTTGCCCTCTGCCATGGGTTACCAAAAGCAGGGTTTGTGAGAAAAGTCTGGTCGGTCAAACTATTCAAGAAGAGCAGTAATTGCTGAGTTTCTAATGCAGTAAGTTCAAACCCTTTCAAATTGTTCTCAGGATTGGGCCCTGCAGCGTAAAAGCCAATCACTTGTTCTAGGGTTTCAAACCTGCCGTCATGCATATACGGCGCGGTCACTTCAATATTGCGTAGCGTCGCTGTTCTGAATGGTATTGTTGGCTCTGATCCGTTGTCCTGAAAATCTGTTCGTGGTTCTGTCTCTTCGATGAAAAACTCATTGTTAAACCCTATGCCGCCATGACACTGGCTACAGTTGAGCCTATCGGAATGGAATAAGGCCATGCCTGCAATCGCAGCTTCTGATGGTGGTTTATCCTGAAAGACCCAATCGTCATATTCTGAATTACCACTGACCAGGCTGAGTTCGAATGCGACCAATGCCTGCTTAATGTTTGGCCAGGTGATGGTGTCGCTGAAAATTTGTTTGAAAGCGCTCTGATAGTAAGGCTCGTTCAAAATGCTTTCCGGTATGGCCTTCGGATTCATGCCCATTTCAATTGGATCTTCTGCAAATAACGGACGGTCAAGTTGTTGTCGGGCATCGTGTTTGTCTCGCCAGCCGAAGGAATCTCGATAAGCGAGGTTAACTAAAGACATGGCGTTGTGCTCCGTTAGCGCTCCGGTGGCGCCAATGGACGTTGGTTTACCGTCGGTAAAGGCGAGGGCTTGAATGTGGCAGGTGGCACAACTGGTAGTGTCGTTAGTGGAGAGTCGCGCGTCGTAGAAGAGATGCCGACCCAGTTCGATTAAAGGTTCAACTAGAGGCTCATTAACCGATTGTTGCTGATGTGGCTTTGGAAACCCCAATGGCAGAGTGGGTTCACTAGCGATGGTTTGGCTACCTGACAGTAGCGACGCCAGCAGCATTAAGATCGATTTTACCAATTGCTCGCGGCTTTGCCCGATAGATCCTGTGTGAGTTGAGCAAGGGTATTTCTGGTGTTGGCCCAGTCTTTGAATCGCCTCAGTTTTTCTTGATCCACGCCGGCTGAGGGCTTTTTAAGAAACTTCTGAATGGCGGCCATGAGTAAATCAGCCTTCGGTCGATCCATTTGCACTAATTTTATATAGGCTTCTTGCGTGGCTTCAAATCGTCCTAAGGCGAGGTAAGTTTCACCTCGGTATTCAATAGCTTCAGTGTAAGAAGGGTTAAGATCTAGTGCACGATCGTAAGCCGCAAGAGATGCACCGTAATCACCGAGATTGCGGAGAGCGTAACCGAGGCTGCTATGGGCCTCGTGTAGCCTAGGTGCTTTTTTGATGGCGGCTTCAAATTTATTGGCGGCCTTTCCAAATTCCTTTGTTACTTTTTTGTCGTATTTGGCGATTTGTTCGGCGTCCGTCATGCCGGCTGACTTTTCTTGATACTTCCAGGCTTTATCCCGGTGTTTTATGCCCTTGTTGTAGTTGATGACGGCGAGTTGTTGCGGCGTCTTTTTGGGGGCAGCGGGGCTGCTCATTCCGCCGCCACTTATGGAACCGCCACCGGCGGGGTATGCGGGGCCTGAAAGTCCCAATAAAATTGTCAGCGAAAATGTGACTAAGAGTTTGAACTTCATGGTGAATTCTCCTGCTGGTTATACCTTATCCGCTGTGGTTGAAGACTAATTGCACGTTCCTCAGTGCCTGACTGACTGCTTTGATCCTACAGACGTTAAGTTTGCGGTTTCATGCGTTCTTGCAGCTCATACGCCGCAGCATTGACAATGTTTCATTTGTGCTGCAGTTGGCACAAATTTGACTTCATTTAACAACATTTTCAAAGTGCTCGCTAATAATCCCAACGATGTGGAAGTAATGGAGCTACAAGATTACGCTTAGATAGCTGGGATCTTTCCCCACATTACGGGGCCTGGTAGGTGATGTTGCCTCCTACGATGGTCATAACGTTCTTGGCGCTGAGAATTTCCAGCTCCGGCACCGTCATCAAGTCTTTGTCGAACACGGTGAAGTCGGCGTATTTGCCAATCTCAATGGAGCCGCGCAGGTTTTCCTGGAAGGCGCCGTGGGCCGGCCAGATCGTTAACATCTTTAGTGCAATCTCTCGTGATACAGCCTGTTTCGGGTGCCAACCGGCAGCGGAGGAGCCGTCCAGGCGTTTGCGGGCGACGGCAGCATAAAACTCGATCCTTGGATCGCCGGCTTCCACGGGCGCATCGGAACCGGCCAGGATCATTAGGCCGCGATCTATTAGCTGCTGCCAGGGATACGCGTAGGCGAGTCGGTCCTGACCCAGGCGGTCTGGCGCAAAGTTAAGATCGCCAATGGCGTGGCTGGGTTGCATGGACGGTATGACGCCCAATTCTACGAAGCGCTGTTGATCCAAAGGCGGGATGATCTGCGCATGTTCCATACGCCACCGCAGGTCTTCGCTGGCCCATTCTTTGCGGGGCACATAGCGATAGGCTTCGCCATACCAGTCCAGCAGCGATCGCACGGCACGATCGCCGATAACGTGGGTCTCGATCTGAATGCCTTGGCGCAGCGAGGCGTATAGGATGGGCATCAGTTCTTCTTTGGTGGTGCGGTCCATGAAGCCGTTGTGGTCAGCGTCACTATAGTTGTTGATCAGTGCCGCGCCTCGAGAGCCCAGGGTGCCGTCGATGAATACCTTGATGCCACGCACATCTAACATGTCGTCGGCGGTCTTCTCGCGACCACGCTGCAGCATGGTATTGGCTTCTTTTACGGGTATTGCTGCATAGACGCGGTGGGCCATTTGCCCTTCGGCGTGAACCTGTTTCATCAGGTCCACCAAACGGTAGGACATACCCGCGTCCTGAGTCTGGGTCCAGCCCATGGCAGCGTTGGCGTGCAGGCCGCGCAGTAGATTGTCCTTGAGGTAGGCGTCGGTCTCAGGCGGGAGAAGAGCAAGAAACACATTCATGGCATTGGCCAGCACGTAGCCGGTGGGTGTGCCGTCCAAGCCTCGTTCGAAGCGGCCACCTTCAGGATCGGGCGTGTTTCGGGTCACGCCAGCCAGGGCCAGCGCCCGGGAATTTACCAGGGCGGAGACGCCATCGGCGCGGGGCATGAACAGGGGCTTGTCTTGGGTAAAAGGGTCGACGTCATATTTGTTGAGAAAGCGTTGCTCGTCAGTCCATTCACGCTCGATCCAGCCTCGACCCTGCACCCACTCGCCGGCCGGAATATCGTCAGCCCAGGCCCGGATGGTGTCCACGGTCGAGCCCAGGGTGGTAATACCGAACAGGCTTAGAGTCTTGGTGCGACGGCCGACACCTTCAAGATGTTGATGGCTGTCTGTGAAACCGGCGAATACCGTCTTGCCATTCATGTCGATGGCAGTAACTGACCCGCAGCGATAGTGCTCGGCTTCGGCGTCCGAGCCGACGAACACAATGCGCCCGTCAAGGCTCGCTACCGCCTCAGCGGTCCACTTTACCTCGTTGACGGTATAGACCTTGGTGTTGTACAGCAACAGGTCCGCGGCGCGGCAATCGTTAATGGCAGTGCCATCAGACGTCACCGCTTTGTTAGCTGTGTTGTCAGTGCAAGCGACGAGGACGAGCATGAGTGGCAGTGAAAGTGAAAGTGTTAGGGCAATCGAAATACGCATCACGTGTTCCATCTTTTTATTATTGGCAATGGGGTTATGAAACCTCACTTTCCTTATAGGTTTCAAGTATAGAGATACTCTTTTTTCGTGGAAACGGGCGAAGTTTGAAGTCCCTAATTTCAATCGTTAGAGACATAAATGTTGGGTTGACCGATTCAACTCACAGCCAGCACATGGGTGAGGTCGATGACTCGCAGGCCAGACTATGGTTTGTTGCTCACAAAATCACCCCTTGGTGCCAATCTGGTAGGATTGCCACAATACCTTATCCTGCTCGCCTACGCTGGTGAATCAAGTAGCGCGACATATTGTAAAGGGGCCGCAAAACGATGACCAAAATCACTAGCAGCAAGGAGCATGATCCTAACATTCTGGGATGGATGGAAGGCTTTCCACCACCGCATGAAAAAGTCATTCGTTTCGCGGAAAAATCCTTTTACGCCTGGCCACAACTCCGCTGGAGTCTGAGCCACATCGATGAACTGATGCCAACAAAAAACGTCTGGCGCGGCTCCGGCCCTTGTCGAGATTTGCTCTATAAGCTCAAGTCTTTTGATGATGCCAGGATCAAAACCCTGAGCGGTGCTGAATCATCTAGTGGTTTTACATTGCGAGATTTTGTCAGATTCGGCGAACTGATGAGAACCGGTGGCACAATTAGCGGTATAGAGATCATCTCTGCTGAGGTGATCAAGAAAGTTATGGGTTGTGGCACGATTTGGCTCGGCGCCAAAGGCGCCGTCCACACTGCTTGATGATATTTTGCTGCCGACGTTGGACGCGATTACAGCAGGGCTGCGGTAGGCTTGAGCTTGACACGCAGACATTAGGAATGCGCGATGGAACTCTACGACGCCTTAAGTGAAACCCGATTTCCTATGCGGTTCTAGAGCGTATGCTGACAGCGGCTATCTGGGTACCCGCCGGAGGGAATCACCAGTCCTGGCAGATTATTGCCGTGACCGGTCCAGCCCTAAAGTAAGGTCCCGAAGATTTGTACCGGCCCCATTGGATGTCCTGCTTCCCTTTGTATGAAGCCCATTTACCCCTTGGTTACCCTGCAGAGCCTCTTTTTGGTGCTCTTACCATTTCAGTGCCAACTCTAAGGCAATCGAAATTTCGGTTGGTAGTCATACTCTCAACTCGCCTTCTCTATGCCGGTTAGGTAGGGTAGGTAACATCATGTCCATATCAAAGCCCGGGCGCGTCATCATCTAGACCAAGAATTACCCGGCCCGCGAGTTCCATCACCGGTTCGGCAACCATCATGTGTTGTGTGGCAACGTGAACATCGCGAAAATGTTGCTGTAAACAGGACGATTCGAATACCGACGTACCACCGACAATGGTATACATCTTGTCGATCACCTCGACCGCAGTGTTAACCGCATGCACGTTAGCCGCCCGTAGCTGTTGCCTTTGCTCAACAGTTGGCTCGTGGAACTGACAATGTCGCCAGACTTCATCGCTCAGGGTATATAGATAACTACGTGCTGCTGCCAGTTTTGTATCAGCGAAACCTATATCCCTGTGTAACCCCGGGCGATGCGCGAGTGTTCGCCGACTACCCTGAGGTGTTTTTTGATTCGCGATTTCGACGACTTCGTTTATTGATGCCCTCGCCATTCCCATTGTGATCGCCCCAATAGGCAGTGATAACAATGAAAATTTGGGATAACGATAAATAGGCAGGTCTTTAAATTCTGTCTGCTCTATCGATGAGGCCATACGTAATGCCGGTACCCAGACATTTTCGGCGCGATAATCACTTGAACCTGATCCACGCAGACCGGAAACATGCCAATTGTCGAGGATCTCGATTTCATCGGGTTTAAAAAATACTCGGGTGAGTATCGAATCTGCATTTTTACGAGGATCGCCATTTTCATCGATTTCATGAATGCCGCCGGATATCCAGGCAGCGTTATGACATCCGGATCCCCAACGCCAGTGACCATTTATCAAATAGCCGGGTTGATTGCCTCGAACTTCGTAGCGCGCGGTGCCACTATCTGCAAACACACCGCTGGTCAGTACATTAATGTCTTGCATCATCGCCTGTTGTTGTTGCGGTGCCAGTGCACCCAGCAGGTACTGAGAAGTTGAACCAATAAACACGCACCAGGCAGCTGAACCATTGGCAAACGCCAGAGTTTCACAAACCTCATACATGACTTTTGGATCTTGATCTAAACCGCCGATCTGTTCCGGCGTGCATATTCTGTAAAACCCCTTTGCTGCTAGCTTCTCTGCGAGGTCCTGGGGCAGTTGCCTGGTCGAGTCGATCTCACCACTGCGCGCAATGAGTTCAGGGACAAATGCCTGCGCGTCGCTGACAAGTTGTTGGTGTTGATTCATCGTGGACTCTCATCAAACAAAGGTTGAGTTTTGCGAGTGTAATACGAATCAAGTTTTAAGGAAAAAGATGACGAGGGAGAAACGTCCGCAAGGTGGATTTTTCGTTGAGTTACTGCGGATGGCTCCAGTTCATTTTCGGCATCTCACAAACCATCAGAACCAAATCATTGGTCGCCGGGGCAAGCGTGCGGCCGTCCAAACGCGGCGGCGCGCGCCACCCTAGTCAATAATTCGGCTTTCGACCTCGACGAACTCTACTTATCTTCCAGCAATAGTCCTGACTGGATGGCGATCAGTTTAACTGTTTTCCGCCCGTGGCCCCTGGGGGTGTGATCGCATAAGAACAATCAATGCCGCCGACTGTGGCGTTTGCGCCGATTGTGACGTATGAAGTCGCTGAGAAGATGCCACCACAAGAATTGTCCGCGCCTATTACCGCGGAATACGCCCCTGTACTGACGTACGTGGTTGCAAATAGAGTGCCTATGATTTCTGCGTGCGCGCCGACGCTTATGTAACCACCAGCGCCATGTGCATTCCAGATGACATTGACATTGTCGAATGTTCCGGCGGGCCTATTGATCACCCTGATCACGGTCCCGGCACCAAAGCTCAGATAATTGCTCACATTGAAAACAAAGTCGCCATTCTTGTCTTGGGCATCGAGCGTGATCGTTATGTCAGCAGTCGTCGTCAGCAAACCGTCGACGTTATAGACGCCCTGCGTGAAAGTCACGTCAGTTGCAATATCACCGGTAGCGAGCGCTACTCCATCTCCCATATCTTTCACGGCAGATTGCCAATCAATGACGCCTTGATGCTCATCAACAATGAACGGCGGTGTCGTATTCCGAGTTTCGGTTCCGGCTGAAGCACCTGCTCCGTAAGTGATAGCCCCGCCATATTGAACAGTGTCGTTGACTCTTGCATTTGCGCCGAACGTTACATCGCCCCCAGACTGAAGATTGCCAGATACTGTTGCATTTGCGCCGAGCGTGCTGTCTCCTGAGGTCAAGGCACTCATATAAATCTCTGCACTGTCGCCAGTGGTCAAGTCTCTGGACTGAGTACTGCCAAAGACCTCTCCGCCTGCGCCGATAGTGACGTCCTGGTTAGCCAGAATGTTTCCATAGACCTTTTTATTAGCGCCAGTGGTTACATAAGTGTGAGCAAAGACCGCTTGGTCATTCAGTATGTAACCCAGTATGGGCAATGAGTCCGCGCTGTAGACAGGCGCGATCATCGAGCCGACAATCGAGGCGAACATAAACTGTTGTACAAATTTCATAGTTGAATCTCAGGCTTTTTTGAGTGTTACGTAAATTTATCTATTTTCACAAAAGTGCAAAAATACGGCAAGTGAAACGACAACAATGCCTCCCCTGCAGGATCCCCAAATTCTCAACTCGGGGCCAATCGTTGGCGACCACGGGGTTTCTAATGCACTTAGGAGCCAGTCCACGCTTCTGGTTCAGAAATGATGCGCAATCACCTGTCGGTATAGTGCCACATTCGGTATATCAGGAGCGATAAAAAACGCATGTCTCGTCAGATCGTTCGTATACCACATTATAATAATAACGGTCAAGTGCTGAAATTACTGATTTCATTGTAGATTAAAACGCGGTGACATGGCGTAGCCGGGCCATTCGCTGACGGTATGGGCGCTGCGCCATGAGTAGTGCTGGCCTTATGCTGATGGCCGCTGAATTGTGATAACAAGGGTTTACAATGAACTAGCCACTATCTCTATCCTAACAGGGGTAACTGGCTGTCCAAATCCCGGTTGCGATTCGATGTGATCGAGGATTTTTTGGATGATGTCTGGAGCAGTGATGTCGGCTATGTCGGTTATGTCGCGGTCGCCTTCAATTCACCTTGGCGATTGCTTCGCACAGCGCATCACAATTACTCGGCGTAATCGCAGCGACATTAATTCTGCCGTTGCCGACGATATAGACAGCGTGTTCATTTTTTAATCGCTCAACCTGTTCTGGGCTTAAGCCTGAAAAGCTGAACATGCCACGTTGTTTGGTAATAAAAGAATGGTCTCCTGGGACGCCTTTAGCCGTGAGTGTGTCTGCCAGCAACTGACGCATTGCTTGAATGCGGTCTCGCATTTTTTTGAGTTCGGCTTGCCATTGTGCGTGCAATTTAAGGTCATTGAGAATGGTACTAACGATAATACCACCGTGTGCAGGTGGGCTAGAGTAAATTGAACGTATGACAGATTTGATTTGGCTAGTGGCGATATCTACCGCAGCGGCATCGGTTGCAACGGCAGTTAGGCTGCCGGTGCGTTCATTGTAGAGGGCAAAGTTTTTGGAGAAGCTGCCGCAAATTAAAGTTTCCTTGCCTGGCCGCGCTAACTTTAAAGGTCCTTCACCGTCTTCTCGAATGCCTTCTGCGAAACCCTGGTATGCAAAGTCAAGTACAGGGAACAAGCCATTCCCATGAACAAGATCAGCTATTTGTTGCCATTGTTCATTACTCGGGTCGACGCCCGTTGGATTGTGGCAACACCCATGGAACAAAACGGCATCGCCCGAGGGTATGTCTGCTAAAGCTATCATCATCGCGTCGAATGCGAGTCCGTTGCTGGCTTTATCGAAGTAGGGATACCGTCTTACGTCTAACCCTGCCGTTTCAAATATGTTGAGGTGATTAACCCAGGTGGGATCGCTCACCCAAATCGTTTTGCTTGACGAAAGTTTGTGTAAAAAATCACCGACGATTCGCAAAGCACCAGATCCACCCGGTGTGTGGATGGTTGCTGCGCGACCACTTGTTACTGCTTCATGCTCAGCGCCGAATATAAGCGGTAGAACGGCATCATTGAATTCTGCGAACCCCTCAATAGCGCTATAAGCTTTGGTATCTTCGTCAGCGTAGATTCTGGCTTCAGCTTCCTTAACACAATCGAGCAAAGGGGTGTTGCCCAACTCGTCTTTAAATACGCCCATTGAAAGGTTAATTTTGTTCGCTCTTGTGTCTTTGTTGTAAAGCTCAGTAATCCCCATGATTGGGTCGGCGGGGGCTTTGTCCATTGATTCAAACAATTTGTTGTCCTCGTTCTAGAATATTCGAATAGATAACTGAAATTCAGTTAACCCCAGTAAACCTTTAGTCATTAAATGTAAAACCTAAAGGCGCTGCATCTTCTTTGAGCTTCTGTAGCAAACCTTTCAGCCCCATCAAATCCGAACCCTGCAAAATGAGCCTTGCACATATTTCCTCCGCTTGGTCTATGGCGCTTTGCTCTTCTAACTGGGCGATGATGAAGGTTTCGTTGTTGGCGGTTTCTGTATACTCGCGCGCATCCATAAACCGGTAAGGGTTGTCGCCGCTGGAACCATCAAATCCACGTTTACCCTGTGGTGCAAACTTTGCCCATTTGACGATCTCGCGTGCTTCTTCAGCATTGGAGCATCGGGGGTACAAAATACCGGTGGCACCTGCTTCGAGTAACCTACTCATACGCATGAATTCGCCCTTAGCCGGCCTGGCAACAATATCGGATGTACCAACTCTTGCAGCGCGCATAAGATTAGCTGCAGTTTCATCGCTGTAGGAATGAGGTTCGAGGTCCATTCACAGGCAGTCGAAACCCATTAGGCTCACCGTCTCAAATAGAGCGCCATCGGTCAGGTGTAATTGGGTAATGAGAACAGGATCGTTCTTCGCCAGCTTAGCTTTTACGATGCTTTTTTTCACGTTAATACCCACAGGGTAAAGCACACAGTGGTGTGCGTTGCCAGATAGTTACATTAACAAATTATGAGCAGTCCATTGTGAAATCTGAAACGAAACCGACGCAGCGTTCCTTAACCTGATCAGGCATAGGCGCTTTGGAAAATGCGGCAATGGGCCCAAGGCAGCAAAATATTGTTGCATACCCATGCCATAAGCCCGGGACCATGGCGGATAAGGACTTGCAGGCGTGCCGGATGAGAGGCATTCTCGACTCATACCAGAGGCCTTGGCTCAGAGCATGCGACTCAGGATGCTCTGAGCCAGAACCCTTTGACCCAGAAGCTGGAAGCCCGAGAGATCGGGTTGCTCGCACCGAATCCATTGAGCGCAGGAGACTTTAGCCACGATTAGTCCATCCCCAGTCGCCGCGGCTGCCGTTACCACCTCGTTGCGCGCGCGCGTTTATGCCCTGATCGAAGCTTCCGAGACGCGCACTCGCTGGGCGCCGCTGTTCGACGCTTTCATCATCGTGATGATCGTAGCCAACGTGGTGGCTGTCGTGTTGGAAACGGTCGAGCCTCTTGGGCTTGCCTACAAGGCGCAATTCGTCGCGTTCGATTTGTTCTCCGTAATCGTTTTTACGATCGAGTACCTGATGCGCCTGTGGGTGGTCGTTGAATCGAATGATCAGCGTTTTTCGCGCCCGTTCATGGGGCGCCTTCGCTATTCTCTCACTCCAATGGCGATTATTGATCTGCTTGCGATTGCACCTTTCTACCTGAGCTGGTTCCTGTCTATCGACTTACGATTCTTGCGCGTGTTCCGATTGCTGCGCCTGCTCAAGCTGACCCGTTATTCGCCCGCACTCGAAACTCTCTGGGCGGCCGTCCATACCCAGCGGCGCGCGCTGGCCGCCGCCTTTGTTGTGATCCTGGTGTTGTTGGTGTTTGCCTCGAGCATCATCTACCTGCTGGAGCATGAGGCGCAGCCAGTGGCATTTGCCAGCATTCCCCAGGCGATGTGGTGGGGTCTGGCTACGCTAACGACCGTCGGGTACGGCGACGTGGCTCCGATCACGGCGGCGGGCCAGGTCTTTGGCGGGTTGATTATGGTGCTTGGCATCGGCATGTTCGCGCTGCCAGCCGGTATTCTGGCGACCGCCTTCGCCGATGAATTGCGAAAGCGGGAGTTTGTGGCCAACTGGCGCATGGTGGCGTCTGTTCCGTTGTTCAGTCATCTGGATGCGCTGCGTATCGCAGAAATCGTGAGCCGGCTGGAGCTAAAAATACTTCCGCCTAACTACGCAGTATTCGACAAAGGTGATGCCGCCGATGCGATGTATTTCATTTCCGTCGGTATGGTCGAAGTGGAGATCCCTAATGATCCACATGGCCTTGCGGCTGGCGACTTTTTCGGTGAGATCGCACTTCTCCAGGACGGGCCGCGGACGGCGACGGTGCGCACTAAGAGCGAGTGTCAGCTGATGGCCTTGAACGTGCGGGCGTTCAAGAACCTGCTCATGAGCGACCCGGATCTTCGCGAGAGTCTGGTGCGTACCAGTGAGGAGCGATTGCGTGAGCTTGAGACGCAGGGTACGTCTGATCAGGCCAACTGACCGCTCGTCGCGAGATCAAGCGGCGCTGGTTGCGACTCCTCAGTATATTTCTGGGTCAAACATCGGCGTCCAGTTACCCATATACTGAGCGCCGTCTGCCACGATTGTAGAGCCATTGATATATTTTGCCGCGGCTTCATAATTCTCGGTTTCAGCGGCGGCGAATTCTTCCTCGCGAACCCCAGTTGTATCAATAGTACCGGGCGCTATCGCATTGATCGTAACGCCGTGGCGAGCGCGGTAATAGGCAAGAGACTTCGTCATACTAATTACACAGGCTCTTGCAGCGCCGGAATGTACGAACGGTGGGCACCTCGGCCCATGGAATAAACATGCACCATATTGACGATGCTGCCCATTTCTTTCAAAGGAGCATCGATAAGGGCATCCACTTCCTTGGGGACTCGGATGCTCATGGTGATGGATAGGCACTTTCGCCCGAGCGCACGTATCTTGTCTTCAGTTGGCTAGCGATAACGACGTTGGCGCCGAGTTTTGCAAATGCAATCGCAATAGCGCCACCGATACCTCGACCACCTCCGGTAACCAGAACGGCTTTATCCAGCATGATCTGATCTTTGAATATCTCAAGAGGTTTCATGGCAACTCCGCTAGTAGTGCCAAGAGTTATTGAGACATAGGTGACTTGAATCTACAACACTAGACCGTTCGAGTGGCTGTTGCACTTAGCTGCTGCGGATAGTTGAAATGCAGGGCTCCCGCCATTTGGTCAACCACATAATTTCTAGCGACCATAAACCATGCGACTTAAATCCAGCGTTGCGCTAATACACATTTTAGGTTCGGTGGTTTGTAAGACATCAGACTAATTCGACGTGCGCGATAACGAGTTAATGGATGTCCTGTACTTACTACGACGTGCGCGATAACGAGTTAATGGATGTCCTGTACTTAACTTCTGTACTTATTAATCAGGTGAAGGACTGATCACTAGCTTGGAGAAATACTTTGGACGCCAAGATAGACCGCCAAATACGATTTTGAACCTATCCTTATTGTTTCGGCATTTTTTCAGATCATTCCAGATGCGACCAAATTCAATGAAGATAATATTGATAGGATTATTGGTATTGATGTTGCGAGTCAGGCCGTAGACAACTTTTTCATTCTCAGGCTCAAAAGTACCAAAGATTTTGTCCCAAATCATTAGTATCCCACCGTAGTTCTTATCTAGATACTGCGGATTTACGCCGTGATGAACGCGGTGAACCGATGGCGTGTTCAATACCCCATCCAGCCATCCCAGCTTGCCAATTCGTTCCGTGTGAACCCAATGTTGGTATTGAGCAACGAGCACCAATGCGACAAGCGCCTGAAATGGATTGAAGCCTATCAAAATCATCGGCACCAGAAACGCCCATTCAAAGAAGCCCTCAACCAGACTTAGTCGAAAACCCACTGTCAGATTATAATCTTCCGAACTGTGATGAACGCTATGACTGGCCCAGAGGATTCGATGTTCATGCTCTAACCGATGCATCCAATAATAAGTGAAATCAGCGACCAGCAACGCCAAGACCCAAGTCCACGGAGTCATAGAAATTTCCAAAGGCGTAAGAATGAAAAACGGCAGCAACGCCACGAATCCAAGAGACGCGAATGCAGTTTTTTCGATCACCTGATGCGCAATGAATATTGCACAGTTTGCGAGGCTATCTTTCCATCGTCGTTGTTTTTTTGTGAGTAAATCAAGCAAGATTTCAATGCTCGTAATGCCAAAATTGGCGATGAACAATGCCGCTATAACCACCATAATTTGGTGAGTCTCGAACAGGGATGCCAAGTAGTCGATTATCAATGCTTTTGTCGTCCGTTTTGTTTGCTGGTGCGATTTAGAAAAGCTGCACAATCCCCCTATCAATTGAATACCTTAATCGATTGATAGTTGACCGCTATATCACGCCGCTTCTATACCTCTCCACTTGCGCGCAGTGTTCACTGAATGGCAGCCAACTTAGAAAGGCGGTCGAATTCTGCGGCGATCAGCGTGTCCAGGCCATGCTTTCCCTTATCCTGCTGCCACCGGTCCATCGCGACGTCGAGCGCCAGCAGCGATGCGCCCGCGAGCAATGGCGCGGCTGCTTTGTGTTTTTTTGATAATGTCTGGGTAAGGGCTCGAGTCAACTCATCTCGGGCGCGAAAGTCTGCCTCTATGGCAGCAGCATGCAACGCGGGGGTGGCGAAAATAAATTGCACCCTAGCCAACTGAAAATCGAAGTCAGTTTGATATCGCTCGGCTAAAGTCTCTACAAAGGTGTCGCGAATCGCATCTAACGGCACTTGTTTTTTTAAGCGGCCTCTTAACACAGCGTCCAGCACCTCGTCGTGCTCATCCCACAGGACGATGCTCTCTTTCGTCTTGAAGTGTCGATAGATCGTCGAGCCGGCAACGCCAACAGCTGCCGCGATGTCGTCTACCAGGACAGCCCCGAATCCCCGGCTGAGGAATAACTTCATCGCCTCGCGCTGGGTCTCGCGAAGCATTCCTTGGCGGTTCTTTTCACGTAATGTCATCATAGATATAATGATAGCAGCTTTATAATTGGTAGTCACTTGCATTATGAAAGTCACTTTTATAAAGTGCGCCTCCGTTTGTGAATGAGCACACTGCTATGAAAGCAGAAAGCCAGAGGCTGGTTACTCTAAATGTTGTAAGCAGGCTATTGCGCCGCGCATTCGGTCGATATTGGCGACCCATGCGCCGACACGCCGCCGCGTTAGCCAATGCAGCTAACGCAATTACCATGGGGCTGATCGTTATGCTGGCCAACGGTTGCTCGAATCAAACTGGGGGTGATGGTCTGCAACTTGAGCGTTTCGAGTTCCAGTCAGGTGGCGACAACTTATCAGGCATTCTTGCGAGACCGATTGCGCCCGAACAGTTTGGTGTTGTTGTCTTCGTGCATGGCGATGGCCCCGTCACAGCAGATCACGATGGCGGTTACAGGCCGATATGGGCTGCCCTTGCCCGCGCAGGATATGCATCCTTGAGTTGGGATAAACCAGGCGTTGGAAGTTCGTCTGGCAGTTGGCTTTCGCAATCTATGGCTGATCGCGCCGACGAAGTTGGACATGCCATCGATGAAATCTCTCGGGACCCGCGTATAGACAACCAGCGCGTAGCGTTGTTCGGCGCAAGTCAAGCCGGTTGGGTTCTGCCATTAGTGGCCGCGCAACATGCTCCTGAGTTTGTCATAGCCTTGTCATGAGCGTTTACCCGCAGAAGTACGGCCCTACTTCGATGAGATGTCGGCAGACCGTTACCAGTTTATAACGCTTAACTATTTGGCAGACGCGACAGACGCACTTTCTCAACTGCAGGGAACTCCAACTCTGCTGATGCAAGGAGGCCAAGATGTACTCGTCGACGGTGATGAGACGGCAGCTAGCTATACCGATATTTTGCAAGATTGCTTACATATGCGCCGTTATGCAGACGCGGATCACTCGCTGATACGAGCTGAGCTGAGCGAGTGCAAAAGCTGCCTGTTGATCACAGCAATCACTAACCCCGAAAACCTATTTCCAAAAACCATGAGCGCAGATATTGAAGACTTTGTACGCAGTCATCAGTGCGCCAATCCTCAAAGGAACTAAATATGCCGAACATCCTGAAAAACGTAGCTATGGCCGTAGCTATAGTAACCGCTAGCGCCAGCCAGGCGATCGCAATCGACCAAACAATAGAAAGGAGGTACATCGTTGAAGCGGACGGCGAAGTGGTTGGCACCTTGGACATCCGCCGCTCGTCTAGGGGCGCTGACTACGACGAGTTGCAGCTCGAGACGCAAGTGAGTTTGGATATTGGTCCAGTGAAGGGTCTTCACGAGGTGACAGGGGATTCCATCGTACGCATCGGGCCCAACGGCATTATTCGTTTTGATCACCGCTTGAGAGATAACGATCTACGCTACCGTATTGCGGGCGAAAAAGTTCCTGACGGGATATGGGTGTCGGCGCAGCGCGTGATGACACCTAAGCAGCATGAGGGCAAAAGCCTGGTTGATGCGGCATTGCAAGTGACAACCAATGCAGTACCGTACCTCGGTGCTGCTGTGTCGCTATTTGGGTCCGAAGGAGACACGTCTGAACCAATTGCGTTGGACGAGTTTGATCTCACCGAGGCAGAACTGCCTCAGCTCATTGCTTCTAATAGAGATGGTAAGTTTAGGGTTCTGAACACCGAGGAACTAGAAATCAACGCTTTTGATCTGCGTCAAGAAGGTCTGGCGCCATTACTCATTGGCGATAGTCACTTTGAAGCACAAGTGGCAAGCGTCACCGGCAAACACGCCAGTGCGCGATACTGGATTGCAACTGACTCGCTCGGACCGTTTGTCGTCAAGATGCAGGGGCAGGACCAAGACGGCAATTACACAGTGCGACTCATTCAGCACCCAATTGCGCCATAGGCGCAACATGGAAGGAAACCTAGGAACCACAACTCACGGCAGCCTAGGTAAATTGTAATTGATTACATTGTTCGGAGTGAAATCGCCGCGATAAATCTCTATCGCGGCGATTTTGACGGAGAATATTACTTCAGGTCAAATCTGTCAGCCTGCATAACTTTAACCCATGCTTTAGCAAAGTCGTTAGCAAACCTTGCCTGTGAATTATCATATGCATAGTTCTCAGCAACAGCGCGTAATTCAGAGCTTGAACCAAAGATCAGGTCAACCGGGGTTGCGGTATACATCACCTTACCCGTCGTGCGATCTACACCTTCGTAAATCCCATCGGTTTTACTCTTTCTCCATTGCGTCGACATATCCAGTAGATTTACAAAGAAGTCATTGGTCAATGTGCCTGGGGTTTTGGTGAAAACGCCATGCATCGTGCCGTCGGCATTAGTATCCAAAACACGCATACCACCAATCAGAGCTGTCATTTCTGGCACCGTCAAACCCAACTGATCAGCTTTGTCTATTAGCATCTCAGCAGGTGAACGATAAGACGCATCCGGGTTGAAGTAATTACGGAAGGCATCTGCTTCAGGCTCGAGCAATGAAAATGAATTCACGTCAGTTTTAGCTTGTGTCGTATCTGTACGGCCAGACTCAAATGGGACTTCGAGCTTGATGCCCGCATCGCTTGCCGCAAGTTCAATTGCCACGGCACCACCAAGTACGATGAGATCTGCAAGTGAAACCTTCTCCTGTCCAAATTCAGCTTGCACCTCACGCAACTTCGCTAGTACTTTAGATAGTTCTTGAGGCTTGTTCACCATCCAATCTTTTTGCGGCGTAAGTGCGATGCGTGCACCGTTGGCGCCACCACGATTATCACTCGCACGAAAAGTTGAGGCTGAAGCCCAAGCTGTATTCACCAACTCAGAGACGGTCAATCCAGAGGCAAGAATTTCCTTCTTAAGCTTTTTGATTGATCGCGTACTCAGTGGTTTCGCTTTTGATGTGGGTATTGGGTCTTGCCAAATAAGCTCCTCATTTGGCACTTCTGCACCAAGTAATAAGACGCTTGGACCCATATCTCGATGAGTCAACTTGTACCACGCTTTAGCGAATGCCTTTTGATATTGATCAGGATTCGCCAGGAAACGTTCAGCAATCGCTTTGTATACAGGATCAAACTTCAGTGCCAAATCAGCGGTCGTCATCACGGGGGCGTTAAATTTACCTGCAACATGCGCGTCTGGTACTGATTTATGCAGTGATTCATCGGTCGGAACCCACTGAATTGCGCCGCCGGGGCTTCGGGTTTGCTGCCAGTCAAAGCTGAGCAAATTTTGTAAATACAGTGAAGACCATTGCGTCGGCGCCTGAGTCCATGCCCCTTCTAAGCCACTCGTAACTGTATCCTCAGAATGACCTTTACCACATTTGTTCTTCCAGCCAAGTCCCTGCTCTTCAAGCGCTGCGCTACCAGGATCACTCCCTACACAATCTTTAGACTTGTGTGCACCGTGCATTTTTCCAAAGGTATGGCCACCGGCAATTAGCGCGACGACTTCCTCGTCATTCATCGCCATTCGTGCAAATGCAACCCGGATATTTTTTGCAGAACCTAACGGATCAGGTTTGCCCATAGGACCTTCTGGGTTCACATAGATCAGCCCCATATGAGTTGCGCCCAGAGGACGTTTTAATTCGCCATCTGCTTGCCGACGATCACTCGCCAGCATCTTAAGCTCGGGCCCCCAATAGACCAAATCGGGCTCCCAATCGTCGGTACGACCGCCTGCAAAACCGTAGGTTTCAAACCCCATATTTTCTAGTGATACATTGCCAGCCAAGATCAAAAGGTCAGCCCAGGATAAGCTGTGGCCATATTTTTGTTTCACCGGCCACAACAAACGTCGAGCTTTATCCAAACTTGCATTATCGGGCCAGCTATTAAGGGGATTAAATCGCTGTTGCGCGCCATCGCCGCCGCCACGACCATCGAGGGTGCGATAGGTACCGGCACTGTGCCAAGACATGCGGATGAAGAAAGGACCATAGTTACCAAAATCTGCTGGCCACCAATCTTGAGAAACTGTTAACAGATTATTAATATCCTGCTTGACTGCTTTTAGATCCAATTCGTTAAAAGCTTCGGCATAGTTGAAGCTCTCACCCATCGGGTTTGAACGTGCGTCGTGATCTCGAAGCGAGGAGATATCCAGTTGGTCTGGCCACCAATACTGATTAGATTTTGCCTGCTCGTGCCCGGCGACCCTTTTGGTCACTGAGCTGATAGGTTTTGACATTTCTGCCGCTGAGCAATAGGTGGCTGAAGCTGATGCCAATATCCCTGCCAATGCGGTTATCATCAGTAGATTATACTTTTTCATGATTTCTCCGTTTGATTGTTACTATCTCTGAGTCGCTATTGCGCCTAATCGACTGCAATATAACAAAGGCAGAAACATCGGCAAAACCACTTATTTTTATCATGATGATCGCTAATTTAGATTGAAGATGCGCGCTGGAAGCGATCAGATTAGTTCTTGAGCAGCATGCGCGAAGCAATATTTCATACAAAAAACCGATGAAGGTTCTTTAGGCGTGCCCAGGCTGAACATGCCAATTTGTCGATTTTGTCAATCGTGGTCTCTGATATGGTGCAATTTCCGTTTGGTTGAAAGGGGAGAATTACACACTGGTGTACGTTCTAAGAAAGAAGGCTTTGTCACTACCGAAGACGTGGGCGTTTAGGAAGCCCCAGGTTTGGGCCTAGTATCGGGAAATTTGACTCAACTTTAGGGTATTCTTGATTTCAAGTGTCATTAAACTGGAAAGTACGGATGGACGCTTGAAAAAAGACGGAATTCAACCAGTTGTCGAGACCCCCGGGCAAGCCGAGATAATACGGCTTTACGATGAGGCATCACCGGAACTACTTCGCTTGTTAAGGTCCAAACTGGGCAATAATCAGGAAGCCGAGGAAGTTGTCCAGGATGCGTTTGAGAAGTTATGTCGCCTGACGGGTAGCAAGGACATAGAAGATATACGCAAGTATTTCTTTACCATGGCCAATCGTATGGCTCTCAATGTTTTAAGAAGACGAAATGTTGAAAACAACTACTTGTCAGAACAGCAGAATGCATCGGTTATAGAATCGGGTTTGTCCCAGGGCCCGGAAACGATTGCGAGTCAAAACGAAAAGCTGGGTTTAGTGAAGTCTGCGATTCAAGCCCTGCCGCAAAAAACCAGGCATGTTTTTCTACTTCACAGGTTTGAGGGCTACACCTATCCCGAAATTGCTGAGCAGTTGGGTTTATCGAGAAAATCCATCGAATATCACATGAACCGCGCTCTAACCGCGGTTATTGAAACAACAAAGGGGGCTTGAGTTATGAGCCATGACATCCAAAATTCTGCAGTGCAGTGGTTTGTAAAACTGCGTTCGCCTGACGTTTCTAGTTCCGATCGCCACTCACACGCTGAATGGCTGTCGTCAGCAGCGGGAAATCAGCCCGCCTACGATGCCGTGTGCAAAGAGTGGTCAGATCTAGAGGGATTGGACAACTGGGCCAGGAGCGAACTGGGCCAACTTAATCTCTCTAGCAATACTCAAGGTCGGCGTAAGGTATCTCAATGGGCGACCGGATTGGCTATGGCAGCCACAATCATACTCGGCGTTGTCCTATGGCCGGTTTTTAGTGATCAAGACCAATATTATCAAACAGTAAAGTCAGAGCAACGGTTAGTTACGCTTGATGATGGCTCCAGACTTCATCTTAATACTGCATCAGCGGTTGCAGTTAGCTTTGAGTCAGAGCTACGTGAAGTAATACTCAGCAAGGGTGAAGGTGTGTTCGATGTTGAGCACGATAGTACGCGTCCTTTTGTTGTTCGTGCGGGTGCAACTAGCATCATTGCTCTTGGCACGCGGTTTTCTGTTCAGCATCGCGGTCTGGATGAGATCGAAGTCACTGTACTTGAAGGTCGTGTTGCCGTTGTCCCAGCCAATATTTCTCCGGCAGGTGTTATTGAATATTACGCTGATGGAAGCGGCAAGCTTGTGGACAAAGTGAAATCGTTGCCTAAAAGTCTCATTCTTGGAGTTGATCAGCAGGTGGTTGTCGGGGGCAAGGGACATGCTAAAGAAATTCAACGTGTCAACGCAGCTAACGAGGTGGCGTGGCTTGAAGGGAAACTGGTTTTTAATAGTACGCCACTTAGAGATGTGGTGAAGGAGCTCTCACGTTACGTTCCTGGTCAGATTCGCGTCGAAAAAGATGTACCTAATCATCCGGTAACCGGCATTATACAAATTCGAAGTGCCGAGACAATGCTGGGCCTTCTCGCGCAGGTTGTGCCAGTTACACCCGTCAAACAATCTTCATCCGTTACAATATTACACGCTGTTCCGACGCAACAACCAGGTGGCTAGCCCCAACCTAAGAAGGATTTTTTTAGGGTATCGCGGGTTTCGTGTGTCGTTCTTCCTAATAGGGCTTATTCCGCTGTGGATAATGAGCCTTGAAATCCAGGCTGACCTAACAGTCTTGGAAAGGGGAGATAACATGCAGAATACAAAAATAATTCATATTGCAGCGTCACCACCAGTCAAAATTCATTTCGATATTAGATCGCAGGCGCTTGCGCCGGCGCTCATCGAATTCGGTCAACAAGCCGGGCTATCGGTGCTGATGCAACATGCGCTTCGAGAAGTAGAGACAAACGGTTTGCGGGGTGAATATGAGCCGATAGCGGGTTTAGAAGAGCTGCTCGCCGGGACTGGGCTCAACTTTAACGAAACTGACGGCGGCATCGTGGTCTCGCAACTAGTTGCACGAATTCATCCGGTGGTTAAAAAGCAGCCGAAACCCAGTTCGATTATCGGCAGGATTGGTGCGATTTTGACTGCGGTGCTTGTCGCGTCTCCAGCAGCAGCCGAGGCCGTGGTGCCGCCTTCCAAAGTCATCGAAGAGATTGTGGTCACCGCGCAAAAACGCGAAGGGTCGGTAAGAAAAACCCCAATCGCCATTACCGCTTTAACCGCAGAGACAATTGAAAAACTGGACGTTTCAGATATCAGTGAACTGGCAAAACTGGCGCCGAGCCTCACCTATAACCATGCCTATGCTGGTTTGCAGCTCTACATTCGCGGCATTGGTCAGGATGCGCCGACGATAGGCAACAGTCCGGGTGTTGCTGTATATGTTGATGGTGTTTATCACGGTCATCAGTTTGCAAACGCAGCCACAGCGGTAGATACCGAGAGGTTCGAGGTTGTGAGAGGACCGCAAGGGACGTTGTATGGGCGCAACAGTACTGGTGGAAACATCAACATCACATCAGCCAAACCGAATTTTGAACGCGAATTTAAAGTTGGGGTTGCTGCAGGTTCTGATTCTCTTCAGAAATATTCCATTACAGGAAACCTTCCCGTCAAGGAAGATTTGATCGCCGTTAGAGCAACCTTCACCTCTAATGATCACGATGGTTATCGTAAAAATCTATTCGACGGTAGTGATATCGATGGGTTTGACTCCAGTGCAGCAAGGCTATCGGTGCTGGTGACGCCAACTGCAGATTTCGAAATGCTGTTTCGTGGCGATTATCAAAAAGACAAAGGTGACTCCAGACCGGCAACTTTTGTAGAGGCTGTTGCAGGTTCAGGCTTAAGTCCACTTGCCTTAGGAGGCCGGACAGGCGGGAGAGGCAATACGGATGTATATCACGATGTGCAGGACGATCAGGACACAGAGCTTAAAGGCGCCAGCGCAACGCTGACATGGCACACGGGGAACTACACATTGAAGTCAATCACATCCTATAGGGAATCCGAGAGATTTGGTTTTGCTGATGCTGATGGAACCGACCTTGCGTTCTCGACTAATACCAATTTCACAGAGACTGAAGAGTTTTCCCAAGAATTTAATCTCCTGGGTTCAGCGATGGACGAGAAGCTTGAGTGGATCGTTGGGGTAAATTATTACGCGGATGATGCGTCCTCTAGTGCTCTTTTTCACCTGCCAGTTTTTGCGGCATTTTTTCCACCGTTACCACCACTGGCAACTCTGAATGGGGACCTAACCACGATACCGTTCCTACATTCGAGTCTTGCGGAAGAGCTTCGATCTACAGGTGTTTTTGCTCAAGGCACTTATAATTTGTCAGATCAGACCCGGTTGACGTTAGGTTATCGCTATACAGATGAAGACAAGGAAGTGAAGGTTTCCATTGTCTCCAACATCACCCCACCAGCTGCGCAATGCATAGGCGCAGAGGGCTCCGAAAACTGGTCACCATCAACATTCAAGATCGGGGTTGATCATGACTTCGGTGATGGCAGCATGGTATATGCCTCACTGTCTCGAGGGTTCAAGGCAGGCGGTTTTAACGTCGCTGCATGTGGTGGTAATCCGTTTGATGAGGAGGTCATTGACGCTTTCGAGCTGGGCTACAAAGGCATCTATCTAGATGGCCAGCTCACGTTGTTTTCAGCCGCCTACTACTATGAGTACAGCGACATGCAGGTTCGGTCGTTCACTCCTGACTTATCAGTGGAGTTCCAGAATGCGGCAGAGTCAGAAATCTACGGAGTTGAATCAGAGTTTGTATTCCAGCCTTCTGTGAACTGGCGGCTCGACGGCGGCTTTAACTGGCAGAATGCTGAATTCGTAAAGGGCATGTTAGATGACTCAATGATACCGGGTATCAACGAGGTGGATATCACTGGAAACCAGTTGCTACGAGCACCTGATCTCAAGGCCAACGTTGGAATTCAGTATACTCACAGGCTCACTTCAGGTGCCAGCCTTGAAGCCAGGTACGATGCAAGCTACAGCGACGACTATTATGTAGATGTGCATGAAAATGACTTTGCCCGAATAGAAGAGCGTACCTTGCAGAACTTTCGGGTCACCTGGACCAATCCGGCAGGCACCACTTATGTTCAGCTGTTTGGAAATAACCTCGGCGATGAGGAGCACCTTGAATGGCTGCTTAACACACCCGCTGGCGGTGGCACCGCCGGAATATGGGCTGCCCCTCGAACTTTTGGTGTTCGATTCGGATACCGAACGCTTTAACATCGACCGACCGACGACGGTGTAGAAATTGATAATGAATGTCTTTTTCAAAATTGTTGTCGGTCTTTTAGTTCTTTTACCCGTGTTACTTGCTGGCCTCTTAATTTTGGGTCGAGGTGAGTTTTTGTTGACCGCCGCCGGACTAATGTTGGGTGCGCCGGATGACCCGTTTAGCACGTCCAGAACCGTTGCCGCACCAGACTATTCAAATGATATCTACTGGGCAGCTCTGCCTGGCTCAACCGATCTTGCTGATCTGACTCCTGAAGGAGTTGCCGATTTTGGACTGGCAGAAAAGTTATTGGTGGATGTGTTCTTCATCCACCCTACCGGATTGATGAACGGCTCCAGTTGGGTATCGGGACTGCAGGTCACGAGCAAGACCGAAGAGAACACCATGTGGATGATGGCCAATCAGGCTAGCATCTTCAACGGTTGCTGCCAGGTCTATGCGCCGCGATACCGGCAAGCAAGTATCTTTACTTACCTCACGGCGGGCGGTGTCGCGCACAGAAAAATCATGCGATTTGCATACAACGATGTACTTGCTGCATTCGAGCACTTTCTTGATCACCGCAGCCAGGGTCGGCCATTTATCATTGCAAGTCACAGCCAGGGTTCACAGCACGGCGCTACGTTGCTGCGCGAACGAATAGATGGGACACCACTTGTTGATCGTATGGTGGCGGCTTATCTGGTTGGCGGTAATCTTGCGATTACGGAGTTAGAGATGTTGGCGGATATCGGCATTTGTGATAGTCCCACGCAACTGCATTGCGTCATTCACTACGATACGATGAGTGAACGTGCGGCAGTGCAGAGGGAACGTGCGGATAACCTTTGTGTCAATCCGCTTAACTGGCGACTCGACGGTCAACTCGCGCCCAGAAGTGAACATGAAGGTGCGGTAATCCCATCAGGTAAATTTCAGGTGGATTTCTTCAGCGACAGGTTCACTGGTATCGAGTTCGCCCCACTGGCGGCTCCCTTGCCCAACTACGTGAGTGCACGTTGTGACGATGGGGTTTTGTATGTGACTGATCTTGCGAAAACAGAGTTTGATGGAATAGTCCCATCAGGGCACAACTATCATATTCTCGACTATCCTCTGTTCCATATGAACATTCGTAGCAACGCCATTCTAAGAACCAACGTCTATTTGCAAGCTCTGTCACAGTAATGAAGATGAGGCGCTTTTGATATGGGCGGCACTATCACAACTTTCTAAGCGTCCCATCACGAAGCGTGCACAACGCAGACTGGCTCAAAGTAACGCGCCGAATCCGACGATGTGGCTTGAACACTATTTGCCGAAGCCGCATCGCTGGCAAAGAGCTGTGGGTGAAATAAGGCCTACCGTCATTTTTGCGTCAACGTTATTGACCGTAACTCAATGTCGCGCCTTCAGACGTAGTTAGGAAAACAGCTCTTGCTTGCCTTAGTTTCAAACCAATCGATGCTTGTCCCGCGTTGTCCCGCCATCATCCAGATCATGGGTGTCCTAGGTTTGCTAGGTTTGTTTCAACTTCTGTTCAAGGACAAACTGGAGTTCTTGGATGAAGACTCAGCCAACCTCTTGGTATTTCGGGTAGATGAGGCACTTCGGGCCGAGCATCCCCCGATAGAAATGAGCAGGAAGTTGGGCACATAGGTCTTGTCAGTGGCGAAAATTGCTTTCTGATTGCGTGCTGGTTGTCGGCGGGGTTAATTGACCTATGGTCGCAAGAACCTGCTGGTACATCAATTCGTTCAAACGACAGGTAACAGGACCTATGGTTAAGTGATAGCAATTGCAGCCTTGACAGTAACTCACAGATGTTGCGGAAGACTTTGCTAGCGTCCTAGTTTGGCAAGTCATTTAGGCTTCCCTTCAGTTGCTGCAGCTGGGTGCGGCCCACCCAATTTTTTTCGTAGCTTGTCGATTCTAGTCATCAGTTATCCTTGTTATTCGTTGCCGTCATGCAAGAAAAAATTAAATTGGCTACCAAGCTTCTACATCGGCTCGCTTCGCTGCCTTCATACCGTCGTCCGTCACACCAATCTTCCAATAACAGCTAACGTACATGCTTTTTTTGTGCACTTGCCGATCATGTCTGAAGTACTGACGCAAGCTGCGAGACGCTGAGAACTCTCCAGCGACCCATACTGAAACATCGCTGTTTCGCCAAGGAAGTGCCATTACGGTATCTTCAAGAACCGAATTAGGCGCTTCAGGGTCTGGGTTGATCACCCAATGCACTTGCAGGCCTTTCGGGAAATTAAGATCGATCTTGTCTTTCTCTGAAATCACCTCAAGCACAACGTCACCTGTTGCGTCTTCCGGCAGTCTCGAAACATTAACACCGATAGCGGGCAAGGCGCTCATATCACCTGCTAGGATGAACCAGTCAGCATCCATACTAATCGGTTTGCAGGCGCCAGGATCGGTAATCTCAACCTCGGACCCCTCTTGAACCCTGTTAGCCCAGCTAGCTGCTGGGCCAAAATCGCCATGTGCTACCATATCTATCGTGAGCTCTTTCGACTCGTCACAAAACGACCGAACCGTGTACGATCGGACCGCGGGTTTTTCAGCATCGTCTAAAACAAGCTTGATGTAACCACCGTCAAACCCAGATGGGAAATCGACTAGTCCGGTGCCACCAAACCTGAGCCTCATCATGTTTGGCGATAAATGTTGCTTTGAGGCAATCCTGACTTTTCTTAAAGCTTTCGCCATCTTTGTCGCTCCGTTTCTCGTATTGAGTATCAATATCTAGACATTATTTTAATGCGAATGATTATTATTAACAAGTGTAACCACTCGGATTTATGAATGACTGGAAAAAAGACGAAACTGAATAAGGGCTCGAACTCCTCTCGGTTCAGTCCGTCTTGTGTGTTCAGAGCAGTGGCGACTTCGACTTAGGTAAGCTTTCGAATTCGCGTCAGTAGCTGGCAAAGGTTGTTGCGCTTCCCAGGCAAATTTGAAGGAATTACACCGCAATCGTGGAAACGAGAATCTGTGCTTCATGGTGGCGGGAACTTGAGATGAACGCGGTGAACTTGCTGCTGAAATTGAACTTGGAGAAGGGTCGTTGAATGGTCGTTGAATGGTCGTTGAATGGTCCCGTTGCTGAAGGCCTGTTTCATTTGGGTTTGCACCGACGATTGGCTCTCAGGAGAAGTCGGTCAAGACCGATGGCTGATCAATGAATGCAAGTGAGGAACATTTTCTCATTTGTGAAGACAGGTCGGAGACCCATATCCCGCCATTGCAACATTAGCCTTCTGCCAACATCCTGCAAAATTCGAGAGCCATCACTTTCTGGATGAATACGGAGCAACTCAAAGTGCCCAGATGCAGCTAGAGCAACTTCTTTACTTGGACTATGCGCGTAGCGCGACATGAGATAAAACAGTGAAGCGATGATCACTTCTAGCTTTGGCAACGTTTCTATTTCTGGAGGCAACTTCTCCTTCCTTAGCGAATAATGTAAGGCAGCCAACTCAACGCGTAGAGGGCAATCAAGATTGACGACACAACACCCCAACCAATCCCTCGCAACACAATCTGACCCCAACACTGATAGGACTCATTGCTTCTCATTGCATATAAATGAGTAGACTTCGATTGATTCATCTCAAACTCCCGCGTCCAAAAAAAGATGCCACTCCTGGGGTGTGCACGAGGGAGGGAACCTCACGTGCAGCTGCGCGCCCAGGAGAAGCAAAAACAAAATTTTTAGCAACTGCTTTGCTACCATTACAATCGAACTAAGTCATGCTGATACAAGCACAACTGAACTTAGTGACAACTTGATCGCTAATGCAGTCATTACCTTCAGCATTCGATTTGCCGTCTAACTGTTATCGATTCTAGCAAACCAATACGAATGATAATAGCAATCATTCTTATTTAAATAAAAAAACGAGCCGCTTCTTCAAAGGCAATACAGGAACGAAGCAACTGAGGAATTCCGTGTCAGGATGAATTAGTCAGCGACGATGCCCCGTATAGACGTCAAAAATAGACGTTAAAAACGAGGGCTGGTTTGATGCTTTTAGCCTGATTTGGTATTCCACGCATGGCCTGGTATACGAACTAGTTGTCATAGAGTGCGTATGCTTCTGCACCTTGGTTTTGCTCTTACTCAGCGTCCCATCACGAAGCGTGCACAACGCACACTGGCTCAAAGTAACGCGCCAAATCCGACGATGTGGCTTGAGCACTATTTGCCGAAGCCGCTTCGCTGGCAAAGAGCAATTGGCTCAGTTCAGTGCTTAAAAGACTATGCGAAAGATCTAAACCAATGTTGGATCAAAATGC
>Ga0222633_1000426_pt1 | contig 40260 bp, 38 predicted proteins | sample AntAcemetageno48_FD_179816 | JGI IMG/M metagenome (GOLD analysis project Ga0222633, IMG submission 179816) | Saline water microbial communities from Ace Lake, Antarctica - #48 | ecosystem: Environmental > Aquatic > Non-marine Saline and Alkaline > Saline | place: Antarctica: Ace Lake | collected...
AATAATCAACGCGGACACTCTTCCATTGGTGATGTTCCTCCAACACGAGTCTATAAAACAGCTGCTTAATGATTAAGATCAAACGAAGAAAACCAAAAACGCTGTCCTAAGAACCTAGACCACCTCAGTTTTACCACACTATAAAAAACATAATTACAAGATTCTGTAATAACAGTACTTATGAGATTTATAAAGTGGGCCCGGCAGGACTTGAACCGCGAAGCACTGCTTCGCAACAACAACGCCTGTGAGTTAATTGGATAGTCAGGAGTTCAACGATAGGTCGGGGCTTAATAAAATACAGAACTTCGAAATGGTGGGCCCGGCAGGACTTGAACCTGCGACCAATCGATTATGAGTCGACTGCTCTGACCAACTGAGCTACGGGCCCTTACTTCAAATAGATAAGATACGATTTCAATCCCCTGAAATCGAGAGACTCCAAAGATAAAAATCTCACCACTTAGAAACGAACAAAAATCAGGCGATTTTTTAAATTCATTTTTCAGCGTTTTAACTTGGGAATTAATAAGCCAAGCTTGTGGCGTGTGAACTGGCTTCAGCAAAGGAAAGTGATAAAAGCGATAAAAACCACATTATAGTGTGATATAATTTTTTTTCGAGTCTCCAGAAATATAAATCTATGCAATATCACATTTTAATGTGAAAATAGTTATATTTCTTACTGGAAAGATAAATTATATATCTAAAATCACATTATAATGTTGGTTTCTGAGATCGGGAAACAGATAAAAGAACGCCGGGATACACTTGGGATCACTCAACCTGATCTGGCCGAGATGGCGGATATTAGTGTAAATACGCTTTACAAGATTGAAACCGGTCAAACTAATCCAACCCTAAGAGTGTTAAACAAAGTTGCAGAAATACTGGGAATGGAGTTAACTCTGACCATTAAGAAGCCAGAACTGTAGTATGAAGTCAGCCAATGTTTATAGAAATGGAGAACTTGTAGGTGTGCTTACACGCCATAACAGAAATTTTTATGAGTTTGAATATGATGAGCTATGGTTTAACAACCCGGAAAAGCCAGCTGTTAGTTTAACAATGCCTAAATCGAAAAAGAGGTACGAAGCAGATCATCTCTTCCCCTTTTTCTTCAACCTTTTGTCGGAAGGAGTGAACCGTAAACTTCAGTCGAGGCTGTTGAAAATTGATGAAGAGAACTATTTTGATCTGCTCTTGGCGACAGCTCAAACAGATACTATCGGTGCTATCACCCTTAAACCAAAAAATTAATAAGATTGAGTTTGCCAAAAATAACATCCTGTCCCGGTACCCTGGCAGAAGGTTTTGAAACCTACAGCCCTACCTGTTTAAAACGGGTATTTAACGGTAGAAAGGTGAGCCACATTCTTCCATACAATCCCCCTGACGTGAGCGAAGAGGATTTCGAAAAGTTTCAGCAGAACAGAAAGCGGCTTTCTATATCCGGTGTACAGGAGAAGGTTTCTCTGCTGCCGGAAAAGAATACCCTTCGATTAACGGAAGAGGGAGAACAGGGAACCTACATTCTGAAACCCATTCCTAGAGACTTACGGAAAGTGGATCAGGTTCCTGCCAATGAACATCTTACCATGCAGATTGCCCGGCAGGTATTTGATATCCAAACCGCAGAAAACGCCCTGATCTTTTTTAAAAATGGAGATCCCGCCTATATCACGAAACGGTTTGATGTAGCTGAAAATGGGAAAAAGATCGGCAAGGAGGATTTTGCTACACTTGCAGGCAAAACAGCCGAGACAGCCGGTACAAATTTCAAATATGAGTACAGCTATGAGGAGATGGCAGATCTGGTTCGACACTATATTCCGGCAGCCATGGTGGAACTTGAAAAGCTCTTTTCACTGATACTCTTCAACTACCTTATATGCAATGGAGATGCTCACCTGAAAAACTATGCAGTGATTGAAACCAAACAAGGAGATTACATTCTGAGTCCTGCCTATGATCTGATCAACACCAGCCTTCACGTAGATGATACCGCAATGGCACTGAGTGACGGTCTTTTTAAGGATGACTATTCCACTGAAAATTTTGAAGCCAATGCGTTCTATGCGTATGACGACTTCTATGAATTTGGCCTGAAAGTCGGCTTAGTGAAATCACGTGTGATAAAGATTTTAAATAAATTCAGATCACACCGCGAAAACGTGCAATCACTAATAGAGCGTAGTTTTCTGAGTGATGAGATGAAGAAAGGCTATATGGATTCCTACCTTAATAAGCTGAAAGCTCTGAATTATTCGATGTCTGGGAAGGGTTTGAATGTTACCTGACATCATGCTGTCACTACCTCTTATTATTTTGAGTGCAATCTTTAAACAAACCAAGAGGTTTAGTCATGATTACACTCAAAATAGGAACATCGGAACGAAGAGATGGAGATATTAACGCCCGCTGGATTCAGGAGCAGGTAAACGTACGGAGTAAAGAATGCGAAAAAATCTGTGTTTTTTTCAAGATAAACTGCGGTGATGTCGATCTGAATCTTCCATCAAGGGATTGTCCTAAACCCAGTGGTGGAGGGAGTAGAAAATTAAGCACAAAAGAAAAAAACATTCTGGATGAATGGAAGAAAAAGGGTTTCCCGTTGAATGATTTAAATCCCGGGATGGTAATCTCTTTTTGGGAGTTTTTGAAGAAAATCTGTGATTAAACACAAATCACAGTTGTGAATCACCGTTTGTTATTAAAAATCTGGTAAATCATATAAGGCTGGTTTTCTTTTATTACATTCCAAAACGCGCTAACTCAAAGAGATTCATATAGATGACCATTACGGAGTACATTAAGAGCATCCATCAGAGATACAAAACGGGGATTTAAAGAGAGCATTCATACCGGGACGATCTGTAGAACTTACTGGAGGGGATGCTGAAAAAAGTTTCACAAACAGTCTACGAAGGTAGCGTACGTTGGCTTATCAAGGCCAACACATTTTCTATGCTTTGCTGCACATATTGATAGAGTTAAAGAGCATTTAACTGAAATTGAGGAAAATGATTGGAAAATTGATAATGAACTCATAAAAGTAGAATGAAACTTCCCATAAAGATTGAAGAATAATTGAAACTCTAGTTATGACCGAAATCCATCCAAACCTCTTCATCGGCAACGAAAACGACTACGAATTCAAAGTCAAAAACCAAATTGGTTGGAGTGTGATTCACGCATGCAAAGAACCTTACCACCGGCAGGAGCTTGGGTATTCAGGAAAAGGGGCCCCAAAAGATCATCCCGAATATCTGATTGCAAAACGGGGTAATCGTCTCATACTCAATCTGGTGGATGCAAAAGACCCGGCTTACATTTCAAAAGTGATAATCGACGTTGCACTTTCTTTTATTGATGAACAGTTGAGCAAAGGACAAGAAGTTCTGGTGCACAGCAACCAGGGGATGAGTCGTTCACCGGGTATAGGGTTACTCTATTTGGCAAAAGTAGGCGTAATCAATAATAGTTCTTTTGAGGAAGCTCTATCAGAGTTTAAAGAGATCTATCCGGGAATAAACATGGCCGGTGGAATGCACGGGTTTTTGGTGGGGAATTGGGGTGAATATATAAATCAGAGTAATTAAATCGAACAGGCGTGATAGTCAGCGGTATTTTTTCGGGAATTGGAATTTATTAAGCAATAGCTTAACGTTTTGAAACGTAATGCAATCATATTAATAGAATCTTCTGACGGCAGGCGATCTATTGCCGTTGACGAAGAGAATGCTGAGGAACTGCTTTCGTTCTTTCAGCAGGATAAACGGTACAAGAAGAAATTTAACCACATATGCGAATTAATATTGGGGAATCACGTTAACCGTGAACTTTATGACAAGGAAGAACCCGATGATAAAAGTAAAGGCGTAAGGGCGATGAAGTTTTTTAAAGGCCAGGAAAACGCCAGAGTCTACTGTAAGGAAGTTAGCACAACGAAAAAAACAACTGTTATTGTAGCAGTAGAAGTGTTAAAAAGAAAAAAGCAGACCAAACTGACACACAAGGAAATCAACATCATACACCGGGTAGCAAGTTATGAGTACAAAACAATCAAATAGAGTGGAAAATATTCGAAACGAGTTTCAAAAACTGTTTGAACAATCTCCTGAAGAGCAGATGGAACACCGAGCCCAAATGCTCTCCTATATTTTCCTGAGCGAAGCTCAAAAAGCGATGGATCGAAATGGCTGGACCCGTAAACGGTTGGCCAAAGAGATCGGTACATCCGCCAGCTATCTGACACAGCTCTTTCGGGGTGACCGACTACTAAATCTAAAAACTGTAGCGAAGATTGAATCAGCGCTGGAAATACATTTTGAAGTGTCTGCTTCTCCGGACTCAGAAGCATACCAAAGCAGTGAGGAGTTGAAACTAGATTCTTTTCAGGTAAATGAATCCTGATTGTGGATGTGATTGCATATTATGTGAGGCAGATATCTGAGCCATATTTTAAACCTGAATCTGACACTCCACAGTTTAAATTATAAAAGCTTAGTTCACTCGAATATTGAGTGTAAATCATGTTATTTATTGCGATGGGGCTTTCTGTCTATACCTAGTATAAGCACAATATAAGTTCAAACACTGTCCCCCCTAAAACTGAAACTGCATCACCCCTTCTGCACCATATCGTTTCTCCCCTCCTTTATCAAACTGCCCGGTAAGGTTTGCCTTAAAACTGATCAGTCGTGTGGCCTGATGATTCCAGCCAAGTATAAACCGGTCCGAACGACGATCTGACAGATCAAAACTGAGATGATCCCATCGCACCAGCATCTGATCTTTTTCCGAAAAATCAGATCCCAACGTTAAATAAAAACCGCTAATGGTCTCCGAATCGCCCCCGAAATCGAGTGCATCAAACCGAGTCTGTAGAAACTCAAACCCTCCAAAAAGATCCCTGCTTTCAAAATCAGCAAAGAACCCGTAGAGTGTCCGATTCCCTTCGGAGACTAACCCACTGTTGCCTACAGCCTCAAAGCGGGTTTGATTTAATGCCAGGTTCATACCTACATTAATAACTCCCTCGTCCAGTTCTGACTCATAAGCCAAACGACCGGTATACATAAAACGATTATCATTCTGTCGGGATAATCCGGTCCCGTTATAGATCCCAAATGCATAACTCCATTGGTCAGGAACACCTACGAATGTAACCCCAATATCACGGCTGTTCATCATCGCTCCAACCTGACGTGCACGATTGATGAAATCCGTATTACCCGGGCTGGGATCTAATTCTCTGCTTAAATTGGGCTTATACGCACCGGCAACTATACGATGATCCTCACCAATCAGATAACCTACCTGCGCATCTAAAATGCTGGGTCGCTGGCGCAGATCAAGTTGCAGGCGGTAGATAAAATTTTGATCTACAACCCCTCGAAAATCAAGACGTGTTGCACCCATATCAAACTTACGACCCCCGAGAAAACTGTTATCATCAAAAGAAAAAACTCCCTTGGATTGTAACAATATCCCAAGATTGAAAACATCCGATTTGAGCATATCTGTCAGGCGATCAGCAAGGGGTTCCTCATCCTGGGCCTGCATTGCAGGAGTCATGATTAATAGAGCGAGACTGAGCAGCAGATATTTTTTCATTGTGTAAAAAATTTGAGTTTACATCTATTTGGCAGTCAAGGGTGTAATTCAATTAACGACCGGATTAGATTTAATCTCCGCGTTCCCGTACTTTTAAAAGGTCGCACAAACAATTCAATTACAGTATCTTTAAATATGTTAGTGTAATAATAACATTCAGTGGCAAAACATTCATGAGTTTAATAAAATTCGGGACAGATGGCTGGCGAGCCGTAATCGCAGATGGGTACACATTTGAAAATCTTAACAAGGTATCTCAGGCTACAGCCCGGTGGATTCTGGATGAGAAGATCACTAAAAACGGGGTAGTGATAGGGTACGATACACGCTTTTTAAGCCGGGAGTTTGCTTGGCACGCTGCTGAGGTGTTTTCAGTGATGGGCGTTCCGGTTCGAATCTCCAACTCATTTGTCCCAACCCCGGCCATCAGCTGGGCAGCCAAACATTTTGATGCGCTGGGCATTGTCATCACAGCCAGCCATAACCCACCGGAGTATAACGGATTTAAAATCAAAGCCCCTTTCGGTGGATCAGCATCTCCGGAACAGATAGCGGGAGTGGAGAAAAAACTCTCCGATATCCATGACCCTATTCAGGGGATGCCATTTGAAAAATGCCTAAAAACCGGAGTGATTCGTGAGATGGATATTCGTTCGGGTTATCTGGATCTGATCACTAAAAATATCGACATCAAACAGATTCAAGAAAGTGGGATCAAAATGGCTCATGATCCAATGTATGGATCGGGAATGGGAACGATTAAAGAGTTACTGGGAGATCAGGTAGTGGAGTGCCATAATTATCGGGACCCGCTTTTTGGGGGACGTCCGCCGGAACCGATCGAAAAGAACCTGGAACAGTTTCCGAAATTTGTTCTTGATCATGATTGTGCCATCGGGATTGCCAATGATGGCGATGCCGATCGAATTGCAATGGTGGATGAAAAGGGGCATTTTGTGGATTCTCACAAAATGCTCAGCCTGCTGGCCAAATATCTTCACAAAAAGAAAAAAATGACCGGGGCAATCGTAAAAACATTTTCTACAACCAATATGCTCAATAAACAGGCAGCTGATTATGGCCTTCCACTCATTGAGACACCCATCGGTTTCAAATATATTGCCGATATTATGATTCAAGAGGATATCCTGGTAGGAGGGGAGGAGTCGGGTGGACTCGCCGCTAAAGGCCATCTGCCCGAACGCGACGGTGTCTATATTGGCCTACTCATCGCGGAAATGATTGTAGAGTCTGGAAAATCGCTCAGCGAGTTGGTTCAGGAACTGATTGATGAATATGGCCCGCACTACTACCATCGTGTCGATATGCAAACGGAAGAGAAGAAAAAATTGGCAATGTCTGCATACTGCAAAGAAAAAAAACTGACCTCAATTGCAGGGAACAATGTTGTATCCTGGGATTTTAAAGATGGAGTGAAACATATTTTGGAAGATGGATCGTGGCTCCTGGTACGACAATCGGGGACCGAACCGGTACTTCGTATCTATGCTGAAGCCGATACAAAAAAGAAGGCCATCGCATTGGTGGAGGATACTTGCAGCTGGGTGGAAAAACCTCAAATTTTAATGTGAATAGAAATTCAGATTTTATTAACATCAAAGAGGAGCGACTTCACTACGCTGTCGCTGCGTGGGATAAAAAAGGAGCATTCCGACCAAAATCGGTCGAAACTGCGCTTGTATTGAGCTTGTCGAAAGGCTCAAACTGACGATGTTTAAGATATTTATATCAAACTGACGTTAATTTAAACTTTAGATATACATTTATGCGAATGGATTGGATCGATTTTGAAAAGACCTTTGAAAAACGAACATCTTTGTGGTTGCGGTACTATAACCACCTACTCACTTCTAAGTTCTGGATCCCCCTGATTATAGGAGTGTTACTATCTCTCAATACCGTTCAGGCGCAAGATCAGGAGAAGCAGCGATATCAATCACTTCAGCACGCTCTCTTTTCGGGTGGACAATTGAGCGGCGAACAGGGACCTCAAAACATAACCTGGATCGATGGCGGTGACCGCTTTTCATACATGGAGTACTCTAATGAACGCGAAACCAACGAGATCCTGGCTGTCGATCCTGACTCCGGCGAAGAGGAACTGATTTTCAGGAATAGCGATCATACCTACCCGAACAGTGACGATCCGTTTCAATTCAGATCGTTTCAATGGTCAAATGATTTCAACTATTTGATCTTCCAAACTGATTTTACCCCCATCTATCGCTATTCCGGTAACGCCAATTACTACACCTACTCACTCGAAGATGAGACGTTTGAATTGATCGCTGAAGATGCATTTACGACTCAACTCTCACCGGATGGACAAAAAGTGGCCTATCACCGCCAAGGCGAAATGTACGTTTTTGATCTCAACAACAGAGTGGAAACTCAACTTACTTTCGACTCTTCGGAAAACCTCTATAACGGGCGTTTTGGATGGGTCTATGAGGAGGAATTTGGCCTTGTACAGGCTTGGAAATGGTCACACAACAGCCGTCATATCGCCTACTGGCAGAGTGATGAAGATCATATTGCACGTTTTGTATCAACTGATTACGAAGGTCAATATCCCGAGTATACCGATATCCCTTATCCAAAAGTGGGCAGCGAAAACCCAACGATTAAAATGGGAGTTGTCAATGTTGAAACCGGAGAAAATCGATGGCTGGATCTGGATGTTGGAGATGGGCTAATCCCCAGAATCTACTGGACATCTGATCCTGAAACGCTGGCAGTTGTTGAGATGAATCGTCAACAAAATGATCTTAAGCTTCATTTTTTTGATGTAAAAACCGGGGAAGGTCGAGTGGTTCTGGAAGAGAAATCGGATGAAGGCTGGATCGATGTATTTGATTTTTTTGCAGGTATCGATGATTACTTCTTTTTTCCCGAAAATCGTGAGGAGTTTCTCTGGATTTCCGAGAGAGATGGGTTCAAACATCTCCATAGATTCGATTATGATGGGAATCTGATGAATCAGGTCACAACCGGAGACTGGCAGGTTACCAATGTGTTCGCCGTAAACTCTGAAGAGAATCGCATCTATTACGAATCAACGGAGGCTAGTCCGCTCGAACGACATCTTTACTCTATCCGTTTTGATGGATCTGATCCGATTCAATACACAACCGAAGCGGGTCGCCACTCATTTTCCATGGGACCCAATGGCCGATATTTCATCGATCGTTGGTCTAACGTGGAGACACCTCGCCAGGTAGAACTCTGGACTACAGACAATGGCGGATCCATGCTTCAAAAGATGGTCGATAATGCAGAAGTCACGGAATACATCCGTCAATATGTCTATGCACCCAGAGAACTCTTCTCGTTTACCACTTCAAAGGAGGTCGAATTGGATGGTTACCTGATAAAACCGGTCGATTTTGATCCGGAGAAGAGCTACCCACTTATACTAATGATCTACGGCGGACCCGGCGCACAAGGGGTTTATAACCAGTTCGAAACCAACCCTTGGGTACAATATCTTGCTCAGGAAGGGTATATGGTTGCCAATATTAATAACCGAGGCAGTGGCGGTTATGGTCGTGATTTTGAGAAATCGGTCTATTTGAGTCTGGGCATCAAAGAGTCGGCTGATTATGCGGAAACAGCCAGATATCTTGCAGAATATGACTGGGTAGATGGTAACAATATGGCCATTCGCGGTCACAGTTATGGCGGTTATATGGCCGCTATGACAATGGTTCTGCATCCGGGTGTTTTTAAAGCCGGAATTGTTGGAGCGCCGGTTACCGATTGGAGGTTATACGATACCATTTATACGGAGAGATATATGGGTTTACTCGAAGAGAACGAGGAGAACTACATCAACAGCTCCGTGATGGCACATGCGGCTCGACTACAAGGTAACTTGCTTGTAGCCCACTCTTCAATGGATGAAAATGTTCACATTCAGAATACGATGCAGATGATCACCGCTTTCACCAATGCAGGAAAGGATGTTGACTTGCGAATCTATCCACCCGGTGAGCATGGTGTGGCTTATAATCAGCAGAGTTATTTACTTTTGCATCAAGCGTATACGAATTTTCTAAATCGGCATTTAAAGTAATTCCGGAATATCGATTCGATATGTAAGTGTGATCATTTTTATAAATCAACAATTTCTGTTGTTAGTTGAATTGAATACATTTAAGTAAAATTTTTTCACAAATTAAGAATGCTTTGAAAATACTTATTGCAGGTGCCGGTGAAGTTGGATATGAACTGGGAAGAGTGCTATCAGAGGAAAAACATGATGTCACTATACTTGATGAGAGACAATCATGTTTGGATAGAGTATCGCAGAGATTGGATGTGCTAACGGTCAAAGGAAATGCATCATCACCAAAAGCACTTGTAAAAGCAGGAGCCGGCCATGCAGATCTGATGGTTGCGGTAACCAGCAGTGATGAGGTCAATATTATTGCTTCCATGATGGCCAAAAGGCTTGGGGTAAATAAAGCCATAGCAAGAGTTAGAAATGATGAGCTAACCCAATCCGATTCACCGATTTCACCTACTGAACTCGGAATTGATCTGATCATTCATCCTGAAGAGGCCGCAGCTACAGATATTTTCCAATTGGTAAAACGTGCATCAGCCAGTGATGTGGTACCTCTTGCTGACGGTCAGTTACAACTGATTGGGTTGCGAATTGAAAGAGAATCTGAAGTTGCCGGTAAAACTCTTGAGGAATTTGCACTTAGCAGCATTGATATTCCATTTCGAGTCGTTGCAATATTGAGAAGGGGCACAACCATTATTCCGAGAGGACATAATCAGTTGTTACCAATGGATCATATATTTATCATATCCAAAACAGAAAACCTGAAAAATTTTATTAAACTGACAGGGCACAGTGATCAACCTATTAAAAAAATTCTGATAGCGGGTGGAAATGAGGTCGGGCGATTACTTGCTGATAAATTGTCTAAAGATTCAGTAAAATGGCAAATAAAATTGATTGAGCCTCATTTAGAGACAGCCAATTATATTGCAAATGAAAACCGGAATCTGCTTGTATTGAATGGTGATCCAACTGATCCGAATCTACTCGTTACGGAAGGTATTCGGGAAATGGATGCTTTTGTATCGGTTACCAATGATGAAGAGTCAAATATTATTTCATGTTTGATGGCAAAACATCTCGAAGTAAAAAAAACCGTTGCATTGGTTTCAAAAAGTCAATATGTGCCTCTAAGTCAGACGATAGGGATCGATGCCATCGTCAATGTGAAATCATCTGCATCTGATGAGATTCACCGCCAAATAAGACGGGTAATGATGCTAACCGTTAAAGCATTACATGGCATTAAAGCTGAAATTATTGAGGTGATTGCCGGTAAAAACTGTAAAATGTTAAATAACCCAATCCACAGACTCAATTTACCGGATGGTATTGTAATAGGGGCTGTCGTGAGAGGGAATGAGTCGATCATTGCAACAGGTGATACCATCATTCAAATAGATGACCGTGTAATTATCTTAGCTCTGCCAAACGCAATTAAAAAAGTTGAACAACTCTTCTGATGATTGATTTATTCCTTCAGGAAAACAGTCGGCCCAGGATTGATTTTTTCATGATTACCAAGATTCTGGGAGGACTTATTTTCTGTTTGGGTCTTTTTCTCTTACTGCCTCTGATCATTGCACTTATCTATCAAGAGCCTTCCTGGAGTGCTTTTTTATGGACTGCTATCGGTTCAATGGTCGTTGGCGGGATATTATTTGTACTATTTCAGTCGGTTTATGAGCTACGCATGAGGGAGGCCTTTCTGATTGTAACTCTTACCTGGTTTATAGGCTCTCTAATTGGGGCTTTTCCATTTATTCTATCAGGAACTCTGGAATCGTTTACGGATGCCGTTTTTGAGTCAATGAGTGGATTCAGTACTACCGGAGCAACTATTTTTGGAGGAGTAACGAGTGACGGTATTCAGAACCCGGCAATAGAAGAGCTTGATAAAAGCATCCTCTTTTGGAGATCATTATCACACTGGTTAGGTGGAATGGGTATCATTGTATTGACACTTGCTTTGTTACCGCTACTGGGTATTGGGGGAATGCAATTGTTTGAGGCAGAATACTCCGGGTCAACATCCGATAAATTGACTCCCCGAATTCAGCAGACCGCATTTTTACTATGGACTGTTTATATGGGTATGACCATCGTACAATTTTTACTGTTGTGGGTTCATCCATCAATGGATTGGTTTGAAGCAATAAATCACGCTTTCTCAACCATGGCGACCGGGGGGTTCTCTACAAAAAACATATCTGTCGGAGCATTTAACTCTGTCTATATCGATACTATCATTACTATTTTTATGTTTATGGCAGGTATAAATTTTGCAATGCATTTCCGGCTGTTTTCAGGTCAAACGCAAAGTTTTTTTGAAAACAGAGAAATTCGTTTCTATTCACTGATGACAGCACTATTTATAATTGCAGTTACCGGAAGCTTGTGGGTATTTGATCAATATTCATTTGCTGAAGCGCTTCAATACGGTTCGTTTCAGGTTGTGTCGATTTTAACAACCACCGGTTTCGGAACGGATGATTATGCACTTTGGATGCCTTTTAGCGGGTTTCTGCTATTTATTCTTTTCTTTACAGGGGGTTGTGCCGGGTCAACAGGCGGTGGTATAAAAATGATCCGCTTGATGATTATTGCGAAAAATATGGCACGTGAGTTTAAGCAAATCATTCATCCTCAGGCGGTCATTCCGGTCAGGATTGGTAATCGTGTCATAGAAGCATCCATATTAAAAACGATACTGAGCTTTTTTGTGACCTATTTTTTGATCTTTATATTTGGAGCTTTAATTATGAGTTTTATGGGGTACGATTTCCAATCTGCAATGGGAGTAAGTATTGCCAATCTCGGTAATATTGGACCGGCCTGGGGAGAATTCGGCCCGTTGGCTGATTATGCTAAAGTGCCATATGCCGGAAAGTGGGTACTACTGATCTTAATGATGATCGGCCGACTTGAACTGTTTACAGTACTGGTGCTCTTCACACCCTGGTTTTGGAAGAATTAATATATTTCTGATTATTTCGTTCCATTTTCATAAATACGTGTAAAAGAGTTTTCGCCCTCTGATGAGCCAATCATGATAATCTCTTGGTCCATTTTGAGTACTCTTTGCGGTTCAGGGCTTACAACCATCCCTTCATCTTTGCACTTGATAGCAACAACAGTACATCCTGTTTTATTTCGGATGTTAGATTCGATTAGGCTCTTTCCATTCAATCTTTCATTAACTTTGTGGTTAAAGATATTCAGCCCTTCTGCCAATACAAGGACATCCTGACCTTCCAGGATATTGAAGATGGAATTAGCACCCATGGATGCATATGTCATCACAAAATCAGCACCTGCACGATGCATGGTACTTATATTTTTCTCATACGTAGTACGGCTGATGATCTGCATGTTTGGTATCAGTTGCCTGCAATAGATTGTAAGATAGATATTAACATCATCACTGTGAGTAGTAATGAGAACAGTGTGAGCTTCATCCAGCCCGGCTTTTTTCAAAACTGCATGGTCAGCAGCATCACCTAGTATATATTTTTCATTATCAAGCATTCTGTTAGGATCTTTATCGATGATGCGATAATCGATATGTCTCTCCTGTAGCGATTTGGCTGCTGCACGACCCACACGACCGGCGCCGATAATGATAACCGGCTTATCTGAAACGTGATAGATACTTACAAGCTCATCATAATTTCTGAGCTGCTCTACGGATCCAACCAAAACCAGGACTGATCGGTTAGTGATCACCGAATCAGGGGAGGGTTGTTTAAATTTACCCCGTTCCCAGATTCCCACTACTGTAACACCTGTCATTTCGCGAAGCCGGCTCTCCTGGATCGATTTGCCGATCAGGGGTGTTTCCTGAGCAGTTGCTTCTCCGATCACCAACTGATCAATATGGCCGATCACATGTACACGAGCATTTCCGCCCAGTGTTCGGCGAGCCAGTGCCCTCCCCAAAATTTCACCTAATTGAACAACATGATCTGCACCCGCAAGCTGCAAGATATCGGTTGAATCATTATGAGCAGCCGTTGCCACCACTTTCACATTGGGATTAAACTCTTTGACGGTAAACGTAACATTCGTGTTCACTGTATCAGGTCCGGCTGCCACTACCATTTTGGCATTGTGGAGACATATCTTACCATATGTTTCATAATCAGTGGGATCCAGATTCACTACTTTATAGTCCTGTTCTGAAAGGTCGATAGCTTTCTGAAGATCCGGTTCCAATATGGCATAGTCAATTTTATAGGCGATGAGTTTCTTGATAAGGGCATCCGTTACGGGGTTTAATTCCGTAATTATCACATGATCCTTTACATCTTCAGGTAACTTTTTAGGTGCCTTTGCCTGGTTCATCGCTTTGATCCAGGGCGCATAAAAGAACTCAATAAACGTAAAAGGCAACATGACTAATAAGAAGAGGACACCCGAAAATAAAACCAGCATCGTAAAAGCTTTTCCAACATCACTTACAAAGACAATATCACCAAAACCTAGTGTCGACATCGTAACCAGTGTCCAGTAAAACCCGGTTAACCAGGAGTAACTTTGTCCTTCTGATTCAGCTATGAAGTGGAACAAAACACTGTAAAAAATATACATGAAGACCAATATTGCCAAAAATTTTACTAATTTTCGGATATTCGTCTGAGTACGCCTATTCGCAAAAAAATAGGAGAGTTGTGAACTTATAAATTTCACTGTGTTTCAATAGTTGAGTTAAAATTCAATCCCATAAACGTGATTATAAATATAAAGGAGGTTTTTAAGCTGAATGGCATCCATCTATTCATAATGAGGTGTTCATTTTGATTACCCTAAGATTTATAGCCGTGTCAATTTAACAATTAAAACTGAATATTATCAGACTTCGATCGATGCATCATGTATTAAGAAAAGGGTACCTGTTTCATTGGATATTCACTATGTTAAATGATTACTTTTCGGTTCTGAAATGTTAATCACTTTATTTCCGGATTATTCGCCGTGTTTCGACTAACCCTCTTCATTTTTGCCGTTTCTATATTTTTTTGTGAAACCCTTTTGGCTCAAGGGAATTCACGACTACAGCCGATCCCCAATGTCTATCTGGACTGTAATTCCTGTGATGTAACCTATATCCGCTCCAATATTACATTTGTCAATTATGTCAGGGATCAGGATGACGCTTCTATCTACCTTTTAATCAATGATGAACGTACAGCCGGCGGTGGCAGAGAGTTTAATTTGATTTTTTCTGACATAGGGATTCAAGGAGGCAGGTCAGATACACTTCGTTATGTATCATCCAGTACCGATACCTCGGATGAGCGCAGAATCGGCTTAAATCGATATATCAAAATCGGGCTGATCCCATTTGTCTCCAATACCATTGCCATTCAATCTATGGATATTTTTTATGAACAGCCGGTTGTGCCTGTTGATGAGAATGCAGTAATAGATGATCCATGGGATAGCTGGGTATTTGATGTCAATCTGAGATCCAATATATCGGGCCAGGCACGCGAATTTAATTTCGGATTATACAGCGGTGTTGAAGCAGAGCGTACAACAGAAACATGGAAGATACGAGGACGAGCAAGGGGGGAAGTCAGGCGAAGAAATGTAGAACTAACCGATCGAACGTTAAATGTGAATCGTGATTGGGGAGATTACTGGAGTATGGTTGCTTACTCCGTTACTGATCACCTCTCTTTTGGAACATTTACAGGTGCCAGTTTTAACAGATCAAATAACATCGCATTACGCGCCTACATAGCACCCGCAGTTGAATATAATTTTTTCCCCTATTCTGAATTTCAGCAGCGACGATTTGTTATACAATATCAAATCTCACCGCAATACAGAAAGTATTACAACACGACGATTTTTCTAAAAGACTCTGAGTTGATTATGGAACAAGAAATCAGCAGCCGGCTCAGATATGATCAACGCTGGGGAAGAATAGATATCCGGGTTTCCGGTTCACACTACTTTCATGATACAGCAATCAACCGAATTACCATCAATCCTTCTTTTGACATTCGGGTAACCCGGGGATTATCGGTCAGTATTTCAGGTAGTTATCGAGTGATCAATGATCAACTCTCTCTGGAGTTCAGGGGTGATCCCAACGATCCGATCAGTATCATTGAAGGGGTTCAACGCCCCACATCATACGATTACTATTTCTCATTCGGACTCTCCTATACATTTGGATCGATCTATAACAATATCGTAAATCCAAGGTTTTAACCGACTCAAGTCGACTTCTGTCTTATGAGTGATGAGATCATTATCTTTAACAATGATCGAAAAAGAGAACGAAATAACCATAAAACCGGATTTAAAAACCTTTTCAAAAGAACAACTCTCCAAGTACTTGGAAGAGCTTGGTTTGGTGGACTATCGTTCGGATCAGGTATTTCAGTGGCTTTATCAGAAAGGGGTATCATCGTTCGACGAGATGACCAACCTCTCCAAAGATCTCAGAGCCAAACTGCGTGAGATTGCCTCCATCAAAAAAGCGAATGAATTTAGCCGTCAGGAATCTAAAGATGGAACAATTAAGTTTCTATTTGAACTTGAAGGGTCCGAAAAGCATAAAGTGGAAGCTGTTCTGATTCCCGATTTTTATGATGATGGGGTTGCGAAACGAATAACGGTATGTGTAAGCTCGCAAGTAGGCTGTATGTTCGGTTGCTCATTCTGTGCGACCGGTAAAATGGGGTATTTCAGGAATCTGACTCACGGTGAAATTGTGGATCAGGTTCAGGCTATCAATGAGCTCTCGGAAGAACGGTTTGGAAAAAAGATCACCAATATTGTCTATATGGGAATGGGAGAACCCCTGCACAATTATAAGGCAGTGGTTGAATCCATTCGAATCATTTCAGATCCTCTTGGCATCGACCTTTCGCCGCGCAGAATTACGGTATCCACCGTTGGCCTGACCAAGCAGATCAAACAGCTGGCAGCTGAAAATCTGGGCATGAACCTGGCGATTTCCCTTCATGCGTCCGATGATGAGAAACGGAATAAAATTATGCCGATTAACGAGTCACTAAATCTCGAAAAACTGGAAGAAGCTGTAAAATTTTACTTCTTTCAAACGGAGAACCCGGTCACCTATGAGTACCTGCTGTTTGATGAATTTAATGACAGCGAAGAGGATGCCCGTAATTTGGTTAAAATTGCTCAGTGGGTGCCTTCCAAGGTAAATATCATTATGTATAACAATGTAGCCGGAGTAGAGCTGAAGAGGGTGAGAGAGGATCGATTGAACCGCTTTATGAAAACGTTGGTGAAGCATAAAGTGACGGCAACGGTACGCAGAAGCAGGGGGGATGATATTGATGCGGGTTGTGGGCAGTTGGCTATCCGGGAGGGACAAGAGAGAGGAAAAAGTTTAGCTTGAGCTCTGCCAGTCTAACTGAGCCGGCCAGGCAAGTTTATATTACAGTAGAGAATGCCCATCTTTAAGAGACTGTTTGATCACAATCCCGGAAGTGAAACTGTAATTAGGGTTGATGGGTTAGCCGGTCTGACCGGTTTGACGAAACACTCAGTATCCTCGTTTTCTGTCAACTTCATTTAGCAGGGATAATCCGGAGAGTGTGCGTTTATAGTTTTCGACAAGCAGGATGGCCACTTCATCCGGTTTTGTGACGGATGCAATGTGTGGAGTAATGGTGATCTTATCCCGGCCCCAAAAGGAATGTGACTCCGGGAGGGGTTCTGTACTAAATACATCCAGTACAGCATGTGTAACGATCTCTCTATCTAATGCATATATGAGATCTTCTTCTACCAGATGCTCTCCTCGTGCAACATTAATAACAAAAGCCGGTTTTTTCAGCTCTTTAAACAGGTCCAAATCTAATATACCATCTGTCTGGGGAGTGAGGGGCAACAGATTCACCAGAATATTGGTGTGATTCAAAAAATCACCTAAATATCCGCCCGTATAGGTCGTAATTCCATCCAGCTTTTTTTCTGTTCGGGCCCAGCCATTCACGTTAAATCCATTGAGCCGAAGACGTTCTGCAGTTTCACTGCCCAATTCACCCAAACCCATGATTCCAATGACCAACTCTTCCTTCAAAAAGGCCCGTTGCATCTTCCATACAGACTCTTTTTGCTGTTTCTGATAGAGTTCACTCTTTCTGATGATAGTTAACACAGCAGTCAATACATAATCACACATTTGATCCGCAAGGGATGGGACCACTACACGTGTAAGCCGAATATGATCGGGAATAGAAGGGTCCTTTAAAAGATGATCAACACCGGCGCCAAGTGACGAGATCACTTTTAAGTTTGGATAGGCTTCCCAAACTTGTTGAGGGTGATTCCATGCAACAGCAAATTGCACCCGGCCCGGGTTATCGGTTTGAGGCCAGATTTCGACATCAATATTTGAGTCTTCACTCAGAATGGCTTCTCTGAATGGCTGCATATCCCGGCGTTGTGCGACCAGTAGCATTGACATAAGTTGAACATTTTAATAGAGGATTCAATTCTCCATTTTCAAGTTATAGATATAGAGCGAGACTATTATTTAATTATTGTAAACAATAAAATCTAAACGGCACTCACTTTTTTATTTTAAGCAGTGTTTGTTCGGCCTGCCATAGATGCCTGCTTTGATGGGCCTCCAGCAATAGGATATACTCAATCAAACTCATTTTAATGAAGAATATTTCATGTCTGTATTTGATTTGGTTTAAATCTATTTGTTTAAGCTCAAACTCGTTAATAAGAGTCAGTAGTTCACTGTTTGTATTCAATAATTGGGCAAATTGTTGATGATACTCATCACTGTCGATATCAATGGGGGACATTGGAGCGATGGTTTTGATCTTTACTTTATAAGGAGGTTTGATGAATTTGATTAACGGACTGATATGTATTCGGGGAGAGAACGGTTCATTTGTTAATTTGGGAAGATCATCCGATGAAACAGCACTGCGAATCATTTTGAGATAGATTTCATTGAACATTACAATATGCTCAAAGATCTCACCCACACACCAGGAAGTGGGATCGGGTTTTGTCGTAATGGATCTATCAGACAGTGAGGAATAGTTTTCAGTTTTTGAAATTAAACTCCGGATAAGAGTAGCCAAATCCCGGTAGGAGTAACATTTTTTCATGTTTTTTACTTCTTTATTGAATCGATCTCTTTTCTAATGTACCGTTTACAGGAATATAAATCACTTTCATAGAAACTTACCTTCCATAGTCATCTTGCAAGCGAACTATATCTTCTTCATCTGATGGATTTTCAGGATCAGTATGTTGCCATATTTCAGCCACAACCGCCCACTGATCCAGTCCAACCAATCGATGTCTCTCACCTTGCCCCAACTGGATTAAATCACCTTTTGTAAGTACCCTGAGTTCGCCGGGTTTATCCGTTTCACTCGTAATAACCCCCACTTCACCCTCTGAAACCGTCCAAATTTCAGATCTTCTGTGGTGATATTGCCATGAAAGTCGTTGGTGGGGTTTTACCATCAGGATTTTTGGACTTAGAGGCAGATTTATATCCAATTGACTCTTCGAAGCATCTGCAAAAAAATGTTCAATAAATGAATCCAAATAATCAGGATTAATAACAAAATATCCACCCCATGGCCTGTTTTCATCTTTGGATAGAATTTTGATATTCTTCGTTTCTAATAATTGTTCAATCTGATGAAAAACAATCCGCCTTTTATCCATCTCTTTTTTGGAATCTGTCATAGTATTCAGTTCTCTTTTATCCCTAAGTATAAGATAGGCTGTTTCTATGGGAAAATGAGATAATTTTTAAAAAGAAGGAAATAATTTAGACTGCTAATCGCATATTAACAGAATCAAGTGTATCTGAAAGTGTTATGAAATTCAGTGGTTTAATCAGATACGCTTCATGGGGTGTCTCTTTAGCTAATTCTCTGTGATACTGATCTGAATTGGCTGTTGTGTAAACAACTGATAACAGACGATTTTTCTGCGCAATTCGAACAACATCTATTCCAGAGAGGTCATCATCTAAATTGATATCTACGAATAATAACTCAGGCTCAAACTCATCAATCATCTCTAAAGCCTGTTTAGGACTGTATGCCTTTTCAATCTCAGAGTAACCCAATTTTTTGAGCATTATCTCTAAAGTTAAAGACAGTACGGCGTTATCTTCTATGACTAATACTCTCATGAACATGTTTTCTACTTAATAAATAATGAGAAAAGGATTTTTTTACTCTTAATTAAATTGCTCGAGATAAATTAACAACAATTCGAGCACTTAGTCACGTTAGAATTTCTTAATCAAGTCAACTGTTTTTACCACTTTCCTTCACGAATAGGGTAACTTCCCAATACCTTCAGATATTGAGATTTTTTCTTCAGTTTTAACAGTGTGTCTGCAATCTTGGGCTCATCTCGGTTACCCTCAATATCCAGATAAAAAAGTGATTGCCATGGATGGCCAATGCGAGGCCTCGATTCCAATTTTGTCATATTAATTCCATTATTGCCTAATAGATTTAGGCAATTTAAGAGAGCACCTTTTTCGTCAACCGTGGCAAAGATCAGCGATGTTTTGCAATTTAATTGCAGATCACATTTGATACTTTCTTTACCGACCACAACAAATCGGGTATAATTTTCGTCCTGGTTGGCAAGATGACTTTTTAATATTTGTAACCCATAGATTTCAGCTGCATAAGAACTGGCAATAGCAGCTTGCGACAGATCCGCATCATCGCGTACTTTTCTTGCAGCCATGGCCGTGTCAAAGTAGGTCTCAACATGGCACCTGGGCAACGAAGATAAAAATTTACTGCACTGCGCAATCGCCTGCGGGTGAGATAATATTCGTCTTACATTCTCAATCTTAACATCGGCCGGAGCCATCAAACAGTGGTTTATATGCAATACCTCTTCTCCCGAAATATAGAGCTCTTTTTCATTGAGCAGGTCATAGGTATCATTTATAGATCCAGCCGTAGTATTTTCAATAGGTAATATGGATACATCCACATCTCCTCTTTCCACCGCATCAGCCGCTTCTTCAAATCGTGTATATCCAATGCACTCTACTTTCTGATACCGGTGCTCAAAATGCCTGATCGCTGCTTGGTGACTAAATGCCCCATCCGTACCCTGATAGGATACTCGTATCGTTTTTGCATCCGATTTATCATTTTGATGGTCTACTAAAGCGTGAGTCTGGTATCTGACAGAGTGCTGAATGATTTCTCTGAATAGCTGTTCCAGAAAATAGGGATCCATTCCGGCTTCCGGTGCCTTTTGACGAATCTTAGCCAATAATTTCTCCTCTCTCTCCGGATCACGTATCTCATCTGCTCTTTCCAGCTTCCCTGAGATCACCTGCTGAACAATTTTTTGGCGCTCTCCCAGTGCTTTCACAATGGTATCGTCAAGTTGGTCAATCATCTTACGGATCTCGTCCAGCGACTTTTTAGACATTTCTATCGTACCGTTTCTTTTAATTTTTGAATCTGACTTAATACTTTATTTCTGTCTAATTTACGATACTTGTCTGGCAGAAGTGATCTGGATGTACACTCTGAAACAGCAGTGAGTGTCTGTAGTTCAACCTCTTCAGGATAGGTGGGAGGTAGAAAATCAGCAAAAACGAAATCCAGTATCTCCGGAGTTGTCTCTTTGAGTCCATCCGATGCTGTTTTAAATTTAGCACGTGTCAAAGCGGCTTCCATATCTGCTCCTGAGAGTGTAAGTTCACCATTGAGAATAGTTTTTGGAATGTACTCTTCCGACATGACCAGTCCGGTCTTCTTTTTCATGGCATCAAAAAGTTCTACTCTCTCAGACTCATTTTCGGGTGGAAAGAGTGCAATATGCTCTTCAGCCCGTCCCTGTCTTTTTAAATCAATTGGCATCAGATCGGGGCGCGCTGTCATCAGAAACCATATAATTCTTCCCCGGTTGGATGTATCACTCATAAACGTAGCAATCTGGGAGAATACACGGCTTGATACACCACTATCTCCGGATGAGGATCGATTACCCAAATACGCATCAGCTTCATCTATCATAACAGCAACCGGTGCCATCGCTTTTAACAGATTGAGGATTTTTTCAAGATTTCCTTCTGTTACCCCCTGCCACTGACTCCGGAAGTTTTTAAGTTTTACCATCGGGATTCCCACTTCACCGGAAAAGGAAGTTACCAGATAGGTTTTTCCGGTACCTACCGGCCCACATACCAGGTAACCCATGGGTATCACATCTCTGCGTCCCATTTTTAATGCCTGAATCGTCTGCCTCAGGTGAGCTTTCACTTTTGTATGACCGGCTACCAAGTCCAGATTGCCATCCGACTGTACAAATTCGAGCAGTCCATACGCTTCAGCCTCAATGAGCTCTTTCTTCATCTCCGTTAACGACTCAAAGGTGATCAGCTCACTGTTTTGTCTGGCGTTAGACAAGATACTTTTTAACTTCAGATAACCGAGTCCGGCCGTCATTTGAGCCATAACAGGGATGGGCACTTTCGAGATGGTACTGTAAACCTCAGAATCACATTCTTGCTGAATGTAGCTGAGTCTGGCTTTCTCATTAGGCAGAGGAATTCGAATTTCAGCTGAGTAGGGGTTCTGAATCAATGTCCGGTTTAAATCAGTTAAATTCTCAGTCAGAAGAACGGTTGTAAAATCAGCAGCCAAAAATAGAGGATCATGAGCCCACTTTAACAAATAGACCAGTGAGTTTCGATCCTCTGACCCTGTGCTGCCCGCTTCATTAGCCGGTACGATCGTTTCAGCAAAGTCGATTATCAACGCCACACTTTTCTTTTGGTCGAGACGTGAGCGGAAATACTGCTCTAAAATATTAAATGCAGATACAGGGTCTTTAGGTAGTTTTTTTGCGTGTTCGGTACCGGCGATCGTATCTCTGCCGGTTAATGCCTGATTAAAATCCTGTTGTGATTTGTGATCCCGGAAGTAGATGCCGGAGGCACGATCATAAAAAATGACGACATCACGAGCTCCAAAAAACTCTTCAGCCATGAACGTTTTAAGGCGATGAAAGGTACTTTTATCATCAATTTCAACCTGAACCAGATCATGTACATTGCCATGAATGATGAACTGATTCAACGTTCTGCCCAAATATTTTCTGGCAAGTAGTTGCGCCCAAACCGGATAATTCTCAATCATCTGTTTCCTTTCTCAATTGTGTTAACAGATTATATATTTCGGTGTGTCGAATACAGCCTTCTATTCACCTGAATTAATAATCAGTTTGATAGTTTCAAGTTTACTTTGAGTTGCTTTTAAGATGATAAACGTATTCCCTAAAATTTGCAGCTCTTCATTAATTTTGGGTATTCTGCCGATATGATGAATGATGTAACCGGCAACTGTTTCAAAATCACCCAGGGTCTGATCCAGCATTATTTCAGGGTACTCATCCATTAAGTCCTCCAATTCAACACTACCTGAGATTAAATAGGTATTGTTAGAGATCTTTTTGATGATTTCATCATCTTTATCATATTCATCTTGAATGTCGCCAACGACCTCTTCAATCAGATCTTCAATGGTAACCATTCCGGCTGTGCCGCCATACTCATCAATAACAATAGCGACCGATACATTACTTTGACGAAATTCTGTAAGAAGATCTTTCGACTTTTTACTGGATGGAATTAACTTAACAGGGCGGATAATGTCGGCAATATTTTTTGGATAGCTAAACATATCATAAGCAAAAACAACACCAATGATATCGTCAATGGAATCTTGATAGACAGGAATTTTGGAGTATCCCGATTCGATAAAGGCTGTTTTTAAATCATCAATGGAGGCACTCTTTTCTACGGCTACAATCTCCGTTCTGGGAACCATGGTCTCCCGTACTCTTTTATTCGAAAGCTCCAGTACATTTTGAAGGAGTTCAGAATCGTCCTGATCAATTTCATGACTCCCGCCGCCCTCGGATAATTCCCGAAATATAATAGCCATATCCTGTCTGCGGAAGATTTTTGCGCTTTTTTCATTCTCAATCTTTAATAACCTGACCAGGATCCGGGACATCCGATCCGCGATTGCAATTAATGGCCATAAAAATCTGTTTGTAATACGAAGTGGAAAAGCGATTATTTTTACAAAAAAATCGGCCTGGGATCTGAAAATGGCTTTAGCCAAAATTTCACCAAAAATGAGAATGAGAATGGAAGCGATCAACGTTTGAATAATCAAAACGGTTGATGAGAGGGGTTCAGCATTAAATAAGTTGCTGTAGATAATGGCAATCGGTTCTGCCAAGAACACTGCCATCAGGGTTGCATATAAAACATTGACAATGTTGTTGCCCACCAACGTAGTGGTCAAAAATGTTTCCGGATTTTTGTTAAAAAAGAGAAGTGACCGCCCACGGATCGTATTTTTCCTGGACTCGATCTCAAGTTTAAGTTTATTGGCCGTTACAAATGCCATCTCAGATCCGGAGAAAAAAGCACTTGCTAAAATGACAAGCAGAATGTAAAAAAGTTCAGGCATTAGTTAATTTCCTTTAAAATCGGCATTACGTTTTTCGAGAAATGCATTTGTTCCTTCCCTAAAATCGTTGGTATCGCACAACTGTCCAAACAGCGCTGCTTCTTTGGCGAAATTGTTGCCTGAATATACGGAATTAATAGCCTCAATAGCTTTCTTAAGAGCTAATGGCCCGTTATTCAGCATTTTTTCAGCAAGTTTAACTGTAAATGCCAGTGCATCTGACGCCGGTTCTACATGATTGATCAAACCGATTCTGTACGCTTCATCTGCTTTGACGGGTTGTCCCGTTAAAACCATCTCCATCGCTTTTGACTTACCCACAAGATTAGGAAGTCGTTGAGTTCCGCCATAACCGGGAATCAGTCCAAGTGAGACCTCAGGCAACCCAATCAGTGCCTGCTCAACAGCCACCCGAATGTGACATGCCATAGCCAATTCGGCCCCGCCACCCAATGCATAACCGTTAATCAAAGCTATAACCGGTTTAGATGATGATTCAATCTGATCAAATACAGCCTGACCGGAAGCGGATAGATTTTCACCCTGCTGTTTGGTTAAGGTGTTGAGTTCTTTGATGTCAGCACCCGCGACAAATGCTTTTTCGCCGGCTCCGGTGATGATCAAGACCCCCGTCTGATCATTCTGTTGAATCATCTGAATGGCATTGTCTAACTCCTTTAAAACGTCACTATTTAATGCATTTAACTTATCGGGGCGATTGATAGTCAGTATTGAAACCCTGTTTTTATTGTGCTCGAGTGTTAAAAAATCAAAATCAGAACTCTTCATATCAATTCGGTTTCTTTACTTTCTGTTCCGTCTCTTTTTTTAAATCTTCCGCTTCTTTTCGGAGTTGAGCTAATTCAAGTTCACGATCCATCTCTTCAAAACCGGGTAACAAATGTTGATCCAGTTCTTCAATGATATGAGTGGTCTCTTCCATCTCCGTTAGCAGATGGTCGAGCTGATTGCCAACATCCTCCGCATTCGGCATAGTCATAGACTGTTCATAAATAAACCGAATAGCATCTTCTATGGTTTCCAGATGAGTCTCGCAAATCAGGTATTTCTCCTTGGCAACATCAAATTTGTTTAACCTTTTATTTAATATTTTTAACCTTCGCTCTCTTGTCAGTTTAAGAGTTTCAGAATCGATGGATTCCAGTTTGGTCTCCTGATTTTGAACTTCCTTTCGAATCTCCTCTTCAACCTCAGAGTTCATATAGATCTGAAATCGACGGTTCATATCCAGTAGTGTCAGATAGGTACTGAGAAGATCTTCCATCTTCTTTTCAATATGCTCTAACATTCCCTTCGATGTATAGGGAAGAGTATCAAAATTACCTTTTACTTCTTTGGAAATATGTTTTAAAACCAAAAACCGTTTTTGAGATCTGGTGTCGAGTTGATAAAAAAGCTGTTTATCACTGTTTTCATCACTCTCTTCTCTTCGTTTTTTCAGATGTACATTTTTTTGATATGCAGGTAATCTGGGAACTACACCTAAATAGATGAGCTCTATTCCAAATGTGAAGGTCAGGATGGTGTTGGAAACCAGTGAGACATCACTCATCACTAATGCAGCAACAGTTCCGGCCAGCAGACAGACTAAATTCACAGGATGTAAAAAAGCCTCTTTTGTATAGTTATAACTCTGTTTTTTATCTTTTACCATAGTCTACTCCGGATCGGTACCACTTTCTGTAGATTTGGGATCGGGTTTTTTCCCCCTGCCCACTGTCTTATCAATATGCAACTCTTTGGCTTGCTCTTCAATTTCACTGTAGAGCAGACCCATCTCCAATTTAATCTGCTTTAAGGATTCTCTTGCATGTTCTTTCCGTAGCTCCTCGTCCAGTACCTCCTTCTGATCATGTTCTTCCAAAAATCCTTCCATGGCAACATCCAGCCGGGCCTCGATGTGACTCATTTTGTCCCTGACATTACCTAAAAAATGATCTACTGATGAAAGGAGTTCATCAGCGTTCATTTGATTCAAGGCATCATTCACATTTTGAACATATTTAGAGCGGCGCAGCTTCTCCTTGGTATCCCGGATTTTACGGTAATGATCCTTGTACTCCTCTTTTAGCCGCTCACGTTCTTGCTCACTTTTGCTACTCATTGAACTCTGTTATGACTTTGTTTTTTCTTTGCCAATGGTTTTCTGAGAATCCTTTTTGGATTCGGATTCATCTTCGATTTCAATGGTTTTTTCTTTTTTCACCGGTGCACTCTCTTTACCCATTTCCATCTTGAATTGATTTACCAACTCCTGAGCCCGTAATTTTTCTGCATTTGCTTCGATTTCCATGCTCTCTGTATCCACACTTTCCAAGGCAATTTCCATCCGCGCTTCATTTTTAGCCGTTCTCTCATTCAATCTGTTCACCATCTCCTGATGGGTTTGATCGAGTCCGCCCATTTCAAAAGATTCGAGGGCATCAGCAACTTTGGCTTGCCACTCGGCCCGTTCACTGGCTCGAAGTGCTTCTCTGGCTTCCTTAATTTTGCGATCTTTTTCCCTCATAAAAGCTTGTTTTACCTTAATCGCTTTTTCATAGGCCTGATCGGCGTATTGTAGCTGTTGATTAGATTGCTGTAAATTTTCCCGCAATTTTTCAAGTTGCAGAGCATATCCTTGAGCTAAATCGTCCCGGTCGGCATTAATCGCAGCTTTTATTTTTGCCGTGATTTCCGAGATATTTTTATTATACCGATCTACCTCTTTTCTAAGCATTAATGAATTGGCTTTTACAGTGGCGATATTCTCGTTCATCTGTGGGATCTGATCGTTCAATTCCCGGATATTTTGTTCCAGTATAAGTTTAGGATCCTCTATGGATGAGACGATACCACCAAAAAGTGATTTAATGGCTCTTATAAATCTATTAAACATAATCGTTTGGGTTAATGAGGTTGATGCTTTGGTGTTAAGCGAAGTAACATAAAGTTAATGGTTTTAACAAATTTCGCAATGTTTATCACTGATATTCATGAATTCCATTTTTATCCACTCTGTGAGTGATTGCTTTCAGTTGGTTTTCCAGCCTATCTGAGACACTCATTGCGCTCTGTAAACTCTTTACAGCTGCTTCAATTTTATCTTCCTTGTTCGTATAAAGTGTGGCAAATGTTTCATTTCTTTTAATTTCCGTGCCGATTTTTTTATGTAGCAAAAAACCTGCCTGGGGATCTACGTCATCATTTTTTGATCGTCGTCCGGCACCCAGCTCCAGAGAGATCATACCCATCGCGTATGTGTCCATCTGTGTGATTACCCCAGATTTGGTTGAGGGTACTTCAACCTTAAATTTTACTTCCGGATATTGTTCCGGATTTTTGATGACATCGGTATTCCCACCCTGCTCCTCAACAATATCCAACCATTTTTGAAATGCAGATCCATTTTCGATGGCATCATGACTCATTTTTATCCCCTCAGCAATATCAGTCGCTTTATCCCCCAGATAGATCATGGTTCCTGCAAGCAGGTGTGTAATTTCCATCACATCATCAGGACCGTTGCCCCGGAGGCACTCAATACTCTCTTTTACTTCCAGCCAATTTCCCACCGCAAAACCTAATGGCTGATTCATATTCGTAAGATAGGCGATGGTCTCTTTTCCAAATTGTTCTCCGATAGCGACCAGCGTTTGCGCCAACTTTTTGGCATCCTCTACATTTTTCATAAAGGCGCCTGATCCAAACTTTACATCCAGAACCAGGGCATCAATACCTTCGGCCAGTTTTTTACTCATGATGCTACCTGCAATCAACGGAATGGATTCTACCGTAGCCGTAACATCACGCAACGCATAGAGTCGTTTATCGGCAGGTGCAATCTCTTCGGTCTGACCCGCCAAAACCAGATTGTGTTTTTTGATGATCTCTTTATATCGATCCAGAGTCATATCAACCGTAAAACCGGGAATCGACTCCAGTTTATCCAATGTACCTCCTGAATGACCCAAGCCACGCCCTGATATCATGGGTACAGGTACCCCGCATGATGCTACGATAGGTGCCAAAATGAGTGATAACTTATCACCTACACCCCCTGTTGAGTGTTTGTCCACTTTTTTACCCTTAACATGATTCAGATCCACAATAATACCGCTATGTAACATGGAATAGGTAAGTGCAGCGGCTTCATCACTGTTGAGCCCATTCAGAAAGGATGCCATTAAAAAAGCACTCATCTGATAATCGGGAATTAGATCTTCTGTATAAGATTGAATCAAAAATTGAATCTCCTCTTTTGAAAGAGACTCTCCCTCTCGTTTTTTACGAATAATGGAGACCGGGTTGAACGTCATATCAGACATGGTTAAAAATCACATTAAGTATGATCTGTAAATTAGATAAAAAGATGGGGTTTTGATAACATGAACAAACTCTAAATCCTCTGCCGTCTCACTCTTCACATCTGCGACCCTATGCTGAACCTCTTATCTATTCCCAAACGGAATGGATACTCCAAGCCATGGAATACCGATTAAATCTCCGGTCTCTTCAAGAGGCAGTAACAGGCCAAAATCAACTGCAAAATTTTCAGGAGCCCATCTCGCCCCAAACAGGGCAAGTCCGCTTCCATCAATACCCGGCAGGAAATATAGTTCCCCCAGCATGTAGATCGTTCGTTTGGCACGATACATCCCACTGATATTTAAAAGGGGTGTGTCTGACAAATCTCCACCACTGGCTCCATACCCTAAACCGATCGTAATGTTATTATCTGTATTCCCATACGTACCACTTCCATAGAACAGTGCCCCACTTCCGGAACCAACAATTCCTCCAATCATTGCACCTACCGCCAGATGAAACTGATCTCCTACAACCGGAAAGGATAGTTTAGGCATAATCCACATAGGAGTGGCATCAATACCCCCGCCAAAAAGAAAACCGGGGATCAGTCCGGCCCCAATCGAAAAATTGTCAGAAAGACCATAATTTACATTGTTAAATACGATCCAGGCATTTTGATAGTAACCGGTTCCCTTTTTTAAACCGATTGCATTTGGAGCAAAAAAGTATCGTGTTCCATGCGGATTATCGAACCAATACAGCCCGTTTTTAATTCGATCAGGAGGGATAACCTCAAGCTTCACGATATTACTTCGTTGAATGGTGACTTCACCTATACCTTCAACCCGAACAATGATTCGATCATCATTCTCTTGCTCAATAACTCCCATCAAAATATTTCCATCAATGGTTGTAATTCGTATCGTTTCTCCGACACTTTGAGCGTGTGTCTGATCTATGGAAATAAATGCAATAAAAATAGACAGTAGCAAGACAAGGATTGATGACTTATTCATGACTGAGGTTTACAATGTTATGAGTGTTGAGTGTTGAGTGTTGAGTGTTGAGTGTTGAGTGTTGAGTGTTGAGTGTTGAGTGTTGAGTGTTGACGCCTGAATAAGGTTGACGTTTTAATGTGAAATTAATCTACTGTGATTCTCTCTTATTATTGATTTATCGTAATTTTGGAATGGACTGGAATGAGAGAAATATAAAGAAAAAAGCAGTGCACTTAAAAGTTCCTTTTGTCATCTGACAGAGCAATTAATTATACTGAAGGTATGAAAATCTTAGCGGATGAATATCTCTATAAATTAGACCATGTTTTACCGGCAGATACTGAACTGGAACGATTTAATCCCGCTGATGGATTTCCGGCAAATGCAGTTAATTATGACACTCTTTTGATTAGAACAGTGACTAAAATTAATCCGGAAACTCTACCACGGCCGGGGAAACTGAAGTTCATCGGAACTGCTACGGCAGGAGTCGACCATGTTGATTTGCTTTGGTTAAAAGAGCTGGGAATCGGGTTTGGTTATGCAGCAGGCTGCAATGCGAATGCAGTAGGGGAATATATGTTGACGGTGTTGATGAAATGGGCACTCAATAGAAGTGTCGATTTAAGGGAAAAACGTATATGTGTAATTGGATGTGGACATACCGGCGGAGAGTTGATCTCACTACTTAATCGATTTGATATCCCCAATGTCGGATATGATCCTCCAAAACAGGACAGAGAGGAGGGATTTGTGTCTGCAGATCCTGACAAACTTCTCAGTAGTGATATTTTAACGTTTCATGTACCCTATACGGAAACCGGAATCGACCCGACACACCATCTTTTTAACAAGGATTGGCTGGTTCATTCATTTGATCTGGTGGTGAATGCGTCCAGGGGAGGGGTTGTTGATGAAGAAGCTCTTTTGATGGGACTGAAGGAGGAGACAATCGGTGATATCATACTGGATGTCTGGGAAGCGGAGCCACTGTTCCGTGATGAAGTCGCACAAAAAGCATTTATTGCGACCCCACATATCGCCGGATACTCTAAAGAGTCCAAAGAGCGTGCCAGCCGATTGGTGGTGGAAGAATGGGCCCGGTTTTTTGGGATTGAAATGGGTGATGATATAAAAGTGGATAGAGATGCAAAAAAAGTTCAAAATGAAAAACCGAACCGATTAAGTATGGCGGAGCAACTTTGGAAAGGGTCTAACATTGCTGATTATGACCGGAATTTACGGAAGTTGATCGGAGTAAATGATACTGAGAAAGCCCGCTCTTTTGCCAAGATTCGATCAGAGACTGAACTTCGCGAGGAGTGGTAGGGTACGTCTGCCTTCTGCGTTCTGCCTCATCCTACACCAAAAAGATCAAATGCATTTTTCGTTGTTAATTCTGCTACATCACTGGGTGATATATCTTTAATTTCGGCCAGTTTTTGTGCAATGATAGCGATGTATGCCGGTTCATTTCGTTTTCCCCGATACGGAGTGGGAGTGAGATAGGGAGCATCTGTTTCCAATAGCAATCGGTCCAAAGGCATCTCTTTAAGGACAACATCAACACCTGCATTTTTAAATGTGGAAACACCTCCAACACCCAAATAAAGACCCATATCAAGAGCCCGCTTTCCTTCCTCAATACTGCCCGTAAAACAGTGCCAAACACCTGTTAAAGAACCATCTTGCTCCTCCTCAATCAAGTCCAGTAAATCCGTTGTACTTTCCCGGTTGTGTAAAACGATCGGTTTGCCGGTCTGTTTGGCAATACGGCAGTGAAGACGAAGGCTATTCTTTTGCTCCTGAATAAAATCTTTGCTCCAATAGTAGTCAAGGCCTGTTTCACCCACACCCACAATATCCTTCCGGCTACAAAATTCAAGAAGTTTCTTCTCATCGATCGGTAGATGGTCTTCTACACTGCAGGGATGAATACCTGCCATCTTATAAAACGAAATGTTGGGATGGGTGAGTTTCTGCATTTGATTCATCGATTCCCACTCAATCGCGGGCAGAAAAATATGCTCAATACCGGCCTCAAAAGCACGATCCATGACCTCTTGAAGATCCGGCTCAAATGAATCGAGATAGAGATGACAATGTGTGTCTGTAAACATTAAAAAAGGATTTCACCGTTTTTGATTCGATCGCGGAAAGTGGCAATCACCGGATAATAGATATGAGTATTGTTATACCCATATTCACTCAGCAAAGGCAACAGGATATCTTTGTGGACTTTAGCTACTTTTCCGGTGAAAATAATCTCTTCATCTTCTTTTGGCGTTAATGCTGAAAGCTGATGTTTTATAAATTCATGAAATGCATCATAAATCAAGGTTCCAAGCTCATCGGGAAGAGGTTTTTTCAGGACAATACCTGCAATAGAAGCCAACTCACGATTGGGTTTACCGGCTCTGTAGATGCGGTTCATCATTTCCGGATAGTCGACATTCTCCAACTTATCCTGCAAAAATTCTAAGGTGTTTTCACTGCAGGTTTCACGAAAATACATTTTTAGAATACGTCTGCCCAGATCTGCTGCACTTCCTTCATCACCGATCGCAAAACCGAGGGATGCCGATTTTTTAAATACTTTACCCCCTTTAATTCTGGCAGAGATCGCACCTGTACCTAATACAGCAACGATACCATCTCCTTTCCCAAAAAAGGCTCTTCCGGAGCCTTCCAGATCACTTTTGATCGTTATCTTAGCTCTTGGGAAAATAGGAGTCAGAAATCTCTGAACAATTTCATCCGAAACCGGGTTGCCACAACCGGCACCAAAAAAATAAATCCGGTCAGGATTCAACATGTTCAACTGCGCACTAATCTCTTCGAAATCTTCCATCTCACTGATATTGGATGGGTGCAGACCCTGTGTTTTGACATGAGTAGTGTCTGTACCTTCGACATAAAGCCAGTCGGTTTTGGTAGCACCACTATCTGCTATGAGGTATGACATATGTTATGGATTGAATTTGATTTAGGCACAATAATAATCTATTTCTTCTGAATGTATTCAATTACATCTACTGCCGGTTGGGGGTCGCCCATTATATAGTAATGAATGCCGGGAACCCCGCTCTCCATCAGTTCTAAACTCTGCTGTTTTGCCCATTCAATACCTATCTGTTTTGCATTTTCCGGGTTTTTATCTAACTCTGCCGCTAAAGAATCCGGAAAATTCAGATGGAATATTTTGGGCAGTGAATGGAGATGTTTATGGGTTGTTAAAATTTTTAATCCGGGGATGATAGGTACATCGATATCATGTTTTCTGCATTTCTCAACAAATTTGAAATAGACTTCATTATCGAAAAACATCTGAGTAACAATGTAATCGGCCCCGGCATCTACTTTATCTTTCAATTTTTTAATATCCCAATCCAGATTCGGCGCTTCAAAATGTTTTTCAGGATAACCGGCAACTCCAATACAGAAATCTGTTGGAACCGCATTGACGATATCTTCGAGATAGTCTCCCCGGTTCATTTCTTGAATCTGCTTTACCAGATCGATCGCAAATTTGTTGACGGTTCCATTTAAATTCTGAGAAACCTGAGAACCGGTATTATCACCCCGAATAGCCAATACATTGTGTATGCCAAGGTAGTTGAGTTCAATCAATGCGTCTTCACTCTCCTCTCTTGTAAACCCTTCACAAATAAGGTGCGGAACCGGATCAATTCCATAACGATGTAGAATAGCCGCACATAACCCAATGGTTCCGGGCCTTTTTCTACGAACGATACGTTTAAGTGAACCATCTTTTTGCTCTTCAATATGAGCCTCAGCTGCATGATAGGTGACATCAATAAAGGGAGGTTTTACTGTTTCAACCACTAAATCGAGTGAATCAAATACAGCTTTTACAGCACCGCCTCTTTTTGGCGGGATGATTTCGAACGAAATGAGCGGTTCGGTGGCTTTATCGTAATGATCTATGACTTTCATGAAATAATGTATGTTTTTTAGGCGAAAAATGCCGATTTTACCTGACTATGCATTATTTTACAACGTTATTTAAATTGAATCATGCTTACTTTTGATTACAAATTTACTTTAAAAAGGTAATTTTGTTGATCAATTTAAACATATTATTGAAAAAGATTTTAGTTCATGTCTCGTTCCAACCATCCTCTTTATAAATTACTGAATGAACGTATCCTGGTTCTTGATGGTGCAATGGGCACTATGATACAGGGATATGACCTCAATGAGGCCGATTTCAGAGGGTCAATCTTTGCAGATCATTCTGATGATCTGAAGGGAAATAATGATATTCTCTGCATGACTCAGCCGGATATCATTCGGGAAATCCACTCAAAATTTCTTGAAGCCGGTGCAGATATACTGGAAACGAATACGTTTAGTTCAAACCCAATTTCTCAAGAGGACTACAATCTTCAACATCAAACGTACGATCTGAATGTTGCCGCAGCAAAAGTGGCCCGAGAAGCAGCCGATGAATTCACTCGCAAAAATCCGGATAAACCCCGATTTGTTGCCGGCGCAATAGGCCCTACCAACCGAACACTCTCTCTATCCCCCGACGTTGAAGATCCGGGTTATCGGGCAACCACATTTGATCAGCTTGCAGAGGCCTATACAGAACAGATCCGAGGTCTGGTGGATGGAGGCGTGGACACTCTATTGGTAGAAACGGTTTTTGATACCCTAAACTGCAAAGCAGCAATCTATGCGATTCATCAATACGCACGCAAAACCGGGAATCAGTTACCTATAATGATTTCCGGTACCATTGTGGATCAAAGCGGGCGAACTCTTTCGGGTCAGACAACAGAAGCGTTCCTGACATCCGTGATGCACGCCAATCCCTTATTGAGTATCGGACTGAACTGCGCGCTCGGCTCCAAACAGATGAGACCCTATATTCAAGAGCTCTCAAATCACGCCCCCTGTTTTACCAGTCTTTATCCAAATGCCGGCTTGCCGGATGAAATGGGAGAGTACAATGAATCTCCTGAGTACATGGCTAATCAGATGCGGGATTATGCCAACGAGGGATTTGTAAACATCGTAGGCGGTTGTTGCGGAACTACACCGGACCATATTCAAGCCATCGCAGAGGAGGCTAAAAAACATAAGCCCAGAATCATACCGAAACCGAAGCCCTATCTGAGATTGAGTGGATTGGAACCCCTGGTGATCCGCCCGGAAACAAATTTTGTAAACATAGGCGAGCGAACCAACGTCACAGGATCCGCTAAATTTAAACGGCTGATCAAGGATGAGGAGTATGAAGAAGCTCTCTCTGTAGCGCGTGAACAAGTGGAAGGCGGAGCTCAGATCGTGGATATCAATATGGATGAAGCACTCCTCGATTCAGAAAAAGTGATGAAGGATTTCATCAATCTGATGGCCGCTGAACCCGATATTGCGCGGGTCCCTTTTATGATCGACAGCTCCAAGTGGAGTGTCATTCTATCCGGTTTAAAAACCACCCAGGGCAAAAGTGTTGTCAATTCAATCAGCCTCAAAGAGGGTGAAAAAGCGTTTAAAGAGCAAGCACAACATATCCTCGATTTTGGGGCTTCCGTAGTGGTGATGGCCTTTGATGAAAAGGGTCAGGCAGATACGCTGCAACGACGACGTGAAATCTGTAAACGTGCTTATGATATTCTTACCAAAGAAGTAGGTTTTGCCCCACAGGATATTATTATGGATCCTAATATCCTGACCGTTGCCACCGGCATCGATGAACATAATAACTATGCGGTCGATTTTATCGATACGGTACGGTGGATCAAGGAGAACCTGCCACTGGCTAAAGTGAGTGGCGGACTCAGTAATATCTCCTTCTCTTTTCGCGGAAATAACATTGTACGTGAGGCGATGCACTCTGCATTTCTATATCATGCAATTCAGGCCGGACTCGATATGGCGATTGTGAATGCGAGTCAGTTGGAAGTATATGAGGAGATTGAACCGGAGTTAAAGGAGTTGGTGGAAGATGTACTGCTGAACCGCCGAGATGATGCCACTGAGCGACTTGTTGATTATGCAGACCGCGTGAAGGATCAGGATGAAGGGGTCGCTGAAGTAAAAAGAGATGCCTGGAGAGACGAGAGTGTTGAGGAGCGCATCAAGCACGCCCTGGTGAAGGGGATAGTGGATTATATCGAAGCGGATGTAGAGGAAGCACGTCAAAAATATCCGCAGCCGATAGAAGTAATTGAAGGACCGATGATGGCCGGCATGAATGTAGTCGGTGATCTTTTTGGAGCCGGGAAAATGTTTCTTCCGCAGGTGGTTAAGAGTGCCCGGGTGATGAAAAAGGGTGTCGCTATACTGATTCCATTTATTGAAGCTGAAAAAGCGAAAAACAAAAACAGTGAACCGAAGGCGAGAGTCTTGATGGCTACGGTAAAAGGAGATGTGCACGATATCGGGAAAAATATTGTAGCTGTGGTTCTCCGTTGCAATAACTATGATGTGATCGATATCGGAGTGATGAACTCTTCCGACAAAATCCTGGCTGCAGCAAAAGAGCATAAAGTGGATGTCATCGGGCTCAGTGGTTTGATTACCCCATCACTGGATGAAATGGCTCATGTCGCATCCGAGATGACCCGGGAAAAATTCTCATTGCCGCTTCTGATTGGCGGGGCAACAACATCCAGAATGCATACAGCTGTTAAAATAGCTCCGGCATATCCACACCCGGTGATTCATGTTCTGGATGCGTCCAGAAGTGTGACAGTTGTAAACAGGTTGGTTTCAAAAACGTTAAAAAATGACTTTGTGAATGAGATCGCTGCAGAGTATGAAGACCTCAGAGCTCAATACAGCTCACGAAATAAAAAGAAGAGTTACCTGCCACTCGAAAAGGCGAGAGTAAACCGAACTGAAATCGATTGGGAGAAGACAGTGATTCACCCGCCGGAGCATCCGGGTATTACCGAGTACAGAGACATGTCGCTCGAGGTACTTCGAAGATATATTGACTGGGGGCCGTTTTTTATCGCTTGGGAGATGAAAGGGAAGTTTCCGGATATCCTGGAGGATAAAAAAGCGGGCAAAGAAGCTAGTAAATTATTTGATGAAGCCAACGTGCTTCTGGATAAGATTATCAATGAAAAACTATTCACAGCCCATGGGATAGCCGGACTCTTCCCGGCTAATGCAGTCGGTGATGATATTGAAATCTATAGTGATGAAAGCCGTAAAGAGGTCCTCAATCGATTTCATGCACTGAGACAGCAGTCGAAAAAGAGAAGTGGTCAGCCAAATAAAGCCATTTCTGACTATATAGCTCCAAAAGAGACCGGTATCAAAGATTATATGGGTGCTTTTGCCGTAACCACGGGTCATGGTGTACTGGATCTGGTTTCGAAATATGAAAAAGATAATGATGACTATAATGCCATTATGGTAAAAGCTTTGGCTGATCGCCTGGCGGAGGCATTTGCCGAGTATCTGCATCATGAAGTACGAACCAAACTTTGGGGTTATGCCAAAGATGAAGACCTTGACAATAAAGAGTTGATTCGTGAAAATTATGTTGGAATACGTCCGGCGCCGGGATATCCGGCACAACCGGATCACTCTGAAAAACCGGATCTTTTTGAACTGTTACAGGTCTCTGATAAGACAGGAATCACTCTCACGGAACATTTGGCGATGTCGCCCGCTTCATCGGTTTGCGGGCTCTATTTTGCCCACCCGGAGTCCCAATACTTTAATCTTGGAAATATCTCCAGGGATCAGGTTGCGGATTATGCAAAACGAAAAGGGATGAATGTAAAAGAGATTGAACGATGGCTTGGACCCAATCTGGCATATGATCCGGATTAAAGATGCCAAATCTAACCTCATCAGAAGAGAGTGAATACCTGTTTGTATACGGGACGTTACGTCGATCTATCGTTTCTTCCAAAGATATACGGCACCTCCTCGATCATGAAACTGAATCTCTGGGGATGGCAACGGTCAACGGGAGGCTATACAATATCGGAAGCTATCCCGGTTTGATTTTGAGTAACAATCCTGAGGAGATCGTAATGGGTGAGCTCTATACAATCAAAAACAGGAGAGTGGTCTTAAGTACTTTTGACCAATACGAAGGGTGTTGTGAACCCTTTCCTAAACCGTGGGAGTACCAGCGAACAACAGCAGAGGTTACAACGGATGGGGGTGATAAGGTGCGATCCTGGCTTTACACCTATCAATGGGATGTAAATGAAAAGATGCGTATTCCATCTGGTGATTATCTGGCGTTCTTGTCTAAATCGTAATTCAGCTAGTTTCTTCCTCTCTGAAATTCGGGGCGTCTCGCTCGAACTGTGTCCGGATGTAAAACATGATCCATCCTAATTAACTGTTCATCGTTCAGAGTCTCAGATATCTGCTCTCGAAATTCGCTGTATCGCTGTAGAACATAGTTGTGTTCGTCTTCTCTGTTTTGCTGGATGGTTTGGCGCAGTTCTGAAGTATACTCCTGCATCGCCGGGAAAAATTGCCTCTGCTGTTCATCCGTCAACTCCAATCTACCGGCCAGACGATTTCGGCCCCGTTCCATTCTTTCGGATTGACTCATATCACGCGGTGGCTGCATTCGTTGTTCCAATCGTCTATCCTGGTCAAATCCGGGGTGATTTCTCAGCGAAAATGTACCTTTGATCAGATAACCCGATGCAAAACCCACCAGGAAAATTAACAGGAAGGAGAGTATGACTTTGGTTCTTGTATTCATTTCAGTTGATATTTATGGTTCAATCCAATCATTCAAATAGGTCACATACTCATCAGTGGTGACATCGGATTCCGGGTAAAAAAGTTCCTCAATAGTTACCTCCTCCTGTATGGTTTCCTGCTGACTCAAACTAAAAACGGATGTCATAGCAAGGATCAAAAAGGAGGCCGCAATGGCATATCTTTTGAACCAAAGAACGGTGATATTTTCAAAATTCATTGAGGATTTACGGCCTTCATGGTTCTCTATTTTTTTCAATACTGCAGAGATACGGTCTCTGTTTTGATACTCTTGTACCTCCCCATAGATTCCTGAAAAATCGGGCAGATTCATGACGCTCTGATAATCCATCATCAGTTCGGGATGCGCCTGAAGATCCGATTCCAGCTCAGCGATCTCTTGAAAATTGAGCAATCCATCCGCCGCATCGTTTATTCGAATCTCTAATTCACTTTTATTTACTTTTTTATTTTTCATAATCTTTATACTCCCATCTGTTTCATTGTGTGGGCCAACTCCTTTCGGGCTCTGAACATTCTATTTTTAATAGTCTCTATATTCAGGCCGGTTACTTCTGATATTTCCGGATAACTCAATCCATCAATTGTTTTCATAACCACAATAGTTCGTAATAACTCCGGAAGCTGAGCCATCGCATTTCTCATGATCACGATCTGCTGATCCCTGTTTTCGATTGCTTCAACTTCGTTGTCGTTATTTGATATTTCCAGTTCATCAACGGGAGTGTTGCTTACTAACTTCTCATATTTCCTTTTTCTAAACTCATCAATTGCCAGATTTCGGGCGATTGAGTAGAGCCAGGTGTACATTGATGCATCTTCACGAAACGAGTCCAGATTTTCATACGCTTTCAAAAACGTATCCTGTAACAAATCTTCGGCATCAATGGTACTTCCTGCAAGGTAAGCTCTCATGGCACGATGGAGTCTGGGATAGAGCTCTTCAATACTTCTTTTGAACTCTGTAACCATATGATTATCCATAGTTTGTCCATCATGTTGCGATCAGGGTTCATCGATTCCTCGGCATGCCCCGACCATCAGATCGTTGACGCTGCTGTCCGGATGCCAAAGCCGGTCTGAGTGCTCGATACTCTGCGACAGTAATCTTATTCATTAACTGATCATGAATTGAACGAATTTCAGTGACATTTTCAAGCCTCTTTTCGTCATTGATTTCACCGGCATTTTCGAGTTGCTGCAGTTGAGTCTCTTTTTGAATATCAGTGATTCGATTCAACAAAACGATCACTTCTTCCGCTTTTTCGCTGTCAGAAACACTTTTTTCTACAAGAGTTCGATTGCGCAGCAGAAGGAGTTCAGATCGGTTTTCAATATTTTCCACACGAATTTCATGCAGCTTAGTTTCTTGTTCATCCGTCAGAATTTCCATGATTGCGTCTCTCTGCTCCATTCTGAGTTCTGCCCGATCGGGTCGATCTGGTCGGGTTTGAGCTGAATCGGAGCGTATCATCCCTCGTTGCTGCCCACGAACACCTCGTTGTTGTTGGTTCATCTGGCCTCGATTCTGTTGCGTCATTCGGCCTCTTTGTTGTTGACTCATCCGGCCATTTTGCCTGTCATTCTGCATAGCTGATCGACGTTCTGCCCGGAGGGTCAAAAGTTCAGTTTTTTGTTGATCTGTTAACTCTAAGGCTTCACCATACTGAATAATAAAATGTTGAAGACCGGGTTGTACAGATGATCGATTTTGTTGTTGTGCATTGATTGAGGAAAAAGATCCTAATGTAAAAAGGAGAAGGAGTGTTGCAATTAATTTCATGTTATTCACCATAGATTAGGTTTTAAAAGAGTACAAATTCTATGGATTTGACGTCGAATTTCAGCATAGGTTTGATATTTTTTTATTTTTTTATCAGTAGTGTCCGGTAAAAGATAAAAAAAAGAAGGGGAGTTCCCTTTCGAGTTCTCCCCTTTTGGTTATTTTATGTTTTTCCACAAACGTAAATAACCGCTATGAATAAAAGTACACATT
>Ga0222633_1000429_pt1 | contig 39869 bp, 27 predicted proteins | sample AntAcemetageno48_FD_179816 | JGI IMG/M metagenome (GOLD analysis project Ga0222633, IMG submission 179816) | Saline water microbial communities from Ace Lake, Antarctica - #48 | ecosystem: Environmental > Aquatic > Non-marine Saline and Alkaline > Saline | place: Antarctica: Ace Lake | collected...
CCCCCCCCCCCCCCCGACCGTGATGGCGCTTTTAACAAGGGTCAAATACGCGTCGGAGATGACCGGGTGGACCGTGGGTTGGTTTTTGCTGTTCGCTGTGATCCGACTCGGGTTTTTTCGAAAGTACAGCGCGGATTTCTCGAACCGCGTGGTGTCCATCATCCACGCGGTGGTGGCGATTTACTACTCCTACTTGTGCTTCGAAAACGGCTTCGCCGGGATGTTCAACAACGTAGGCGGCCCGAACACCGAGCCGCAGCAGCTGTGCATGGCCGTTTCGTTGTCGTACTTCGTGTACGACCTGGTGTACTGTTCGGTGTCGGGCGAGTTGGAATCCGTGCTGCACCACTTTTTCACCATCGGCGGGCTCGCGAGCGGCGTGCTTCACGGCAAGAGCGGCGCCGAGCTGTGCGCGTGTTTGTTTTTAATGGAAGTCAGCAACCCGTCCCTGCACCTGCGCACGTTGTTGCTTGAAATGGGTTTGAAGAACACCACCTTGTTTTCACTAAACAACCTAACCTTCGCGAGCGTGTTTCTGGCGTGCCGAATAGTCGTGGGACCGCCGCTGGTGTGGAAAACAATCGCGTGTCCCACAAACGACCTTATCGTGAAACTGGGCGGGTTCGGAATACTCGCCGTGTCAATCATGTGGGGCTGGAGAATCGTTGCGATGTTCGTCAAGGAAGCGAAGAAACTGTTGGGGGCGGGGGAGACGAAGAAAAACAAATGATGAATGGATGGGGAGGAAGAGTTTTAATGCAATTATGATTCGCGCGATCGGCTCTTGCAGTCGCTCATTCACGCTGACGGTGTGTCACAAAACGCGACAAAACACAAAAGGAGCCACGGGTAGGTCATCCTTCTCAACTTCTGCGATCTTAGTAGGCACCCGAACCACTTTAACTCGTAAATGACCTCTCGAGCTGTCGTCAAAAAAATTTGGCCGACTGAGCGAAGTCCGAGAGGTCGGAAAAGGAAAATCAGCGACCCACATGTCAATCCAAAAGTCGAACGGGGCGGAGTTCGACCGCGCGCGTGTGGGGTGCTGCGTCGGCGTGGGGAACGAGTGTGGTTCCCACGTCGTCGGTGTGTCCGGTGGGGGATCGGCGTAAACGTTTAGTGCCGTGCGCGGACCAGGTTTTCGTTCGGAGGGTCTTGCGACGACCCATCCCCGCTGCCAACGTCAGCGTTGGCCTTGACCGACGTAACAGTCACGAATATCCGCGGGACGAAAAAGGAACCTCGCCACCTCCGCCTCCCGTCCTTTGAAGCGAGCACGTGCGTTCGCATCCGGCGCGGGTTCCCTGCGTCTCGCCGGCACGCCCGATGACCGCGGCGGTTTTGGTGAGCCGCGTGGAGTTCGGGTTCGTCCCCTCTGGGACCGTGAGCTCGCTTCGCGATTTGGGCAACTGGAAATCGCGCGCCGACGCTATCGAGCACCTGCGGCGTCTCGTGACCGACCTGCCGAACGCGAACGCGGTGCTTCCCTCGCTCCACGCGTTCGCGGTTTTCCTGAACACGCTTCTGGAGGACCCGAACTTCAAAATATCGTTAACCACGTTGCAGATATGGGACGCGCTGTTGGTCAAGGTTGGGGCGCACGCGTCACCCGTGGTGGGGCAGATTGTAAAGACGCTTGTTAAAAAACTCGGCGACAACAAGCACGTGGTGAGGCAGGCGAACATGCGCTCCGTGGCGACGCTTTACAAAACCCTGCCTCGTGAAACGGTCGAGGCGCTGTTCAGTGCGTTCGATGACCCGCGCACGGCAGGCGGACCGGCCACGGCGAGGTTCAAGGAGGACGCGCTGTGCGCGCTGACGCGGCTGATGTTGGACGACAAGCACTTTCCACACAAACAAGTCGACCCGGCGCGTTTGGTCGCGTGGCTAGTCGCGGCAGCGCAATCCGGGGAAGTGGGCGGCGGCCCGGCCGGACGTGACGCCTGGACAACGGACTTGACACGCACCAGGGCGACCGCGGTGGAGGCGCTGGCGCTGGCGTGCGACCGGTACGGCAAAGACGAAGTTTGGCGCCTGGTGGGCGTCGCTGAAGGTGCCTCCGTCGGCGGCGCCGCGTGCGGCGCCGCGCTGCGCAGCACGCTGCAGCGCCGGTTTTCCGACCCGCGCTTACCCCGCACCGCGTCCGACGGCCTGATCGTGCACTGCGAAGGCGCCACAATTGTTCTGACCATGCCCCGGCCGGAAGACGCGCTCGGGCGGCAGCTGGAAACCCTCCCATTGTCGGTGCAAAGCAGCCGCGCCGCGAGCCGCGCCGGGTCGCGTATTGAAAGCCTCGGCGCTACTACCAAGCCGAGCGGATTTCACGCCAGCTTGCTGAAGATGATCGGGAGGTCCCCACGGGCGCCGTCTGCGACGATGCCGCGCTCCACGTCGTCATTGGACAGCAGCGAGGACACGGAGGCGGAAACAGAGACGGAGACGCCGCGGCGGCAGCCGAGGGCGGTCACGGCGACGTCGCTGGGCCGCGCGGCGGCGGCTGCGAATGCGAAGATGGCCGCGACATCCACTCCGCGCTCCGGTGTCGTGACGGACACCACCAGGAAACCGCAAACTGGGGGGGGTGATACTTCCGTTTCGGTGAGCGACGAGGAGTGCGAATCCCCCGACTCGGCGACGGAGAAAAATCGACTCGCGCCGCGCCGAGACGGGAGCGACGGGAGTTTCGGGAGCCAGCCGCGGCGGGCGATGTCGCCCACGATTACCGGTCGGCGCCCGTCCGGCCCGCCACCCGGTTCCCCCGCGAACAGCGACGCTGGTGTGAAACTCACTGCGCTGAAACAACGACGCGCGGGGTCGCGGGAAGGGAGCCTTCGCGCGCGCGAAGGCTCGGGAGGCGGTTTGATGCGGTCCACCACGGACCTGGAGCCCGCCAAAACCTTCGCGCCCGGCGGCGTGTCGACGCCGAATACGTTCGCGAGACGACAAAACGTCGCATCGCCGAAATTCCCGGCAACCGCGACCACGCCGCCGCCTGCCCGACCGTCTCCGAGCGCCTCGCGGCCGGCGAGGCACTCGTCGCAGCCCCTTCCGTCTGTCACGGCAAAAACAAAAACGTCAGCGCAACGCCGTTTGCCCGGTTCCTCCGGGTCGGGGGATATCTCGAAAGACAAAGGGTCATCGCTGCGAAACTCGCTTGTTGACCAAAACGTCTCGCCCCTGGACGACCCTTCCACGGAGGAACTCCTTCCGTGTCCCGACCCGGAGCTAGCGGCGCGCGCGTCGCTAGCGGGCCTCGCGAAAGCCGCCGCCGCGAAGCCCATGGAGTTGGACTGGCAGGAGCAGTACGAGTCCCTTCTTGAACTGAGGCGGCTGGTGAAACACCACCCTGACGCCATCAAAGAGAGTCTGCACCAGATATGCGCCGCCCTGGTGCCTGCGGTGGATTCCCTGCGGTCGCAAATTGCCAAGATCGCGACGCAGCTCGTGCGGGAGATGTTGCTGTTTCTGGACAAGAGCGCGGTGGAAGCCGAGCTCGGTTTTTTGGTACCACCGCTGGTGAAACGGGCGGGCGAAAACACGTGGCTCGGGGACACGGCGGACGAACTCGTGGGCGACTTCGCGAAGATCCTTTCCACAACGAAAGTCCTGAGCGCGCTGGTGCCGCACTGTTTTCACAAAGACCCCAAAGTCCGCTCGCGAGTCGCGTGGCACGTCGAGGAGTGCTGCGCTTCGGCGGATGCGAAGACGTTCACCGGGTCGCCGCAAACCGTGCTTTTGCTGGAGAAAACCTTCACAGGCGTGGTGCCTTTGTTGGAGGACGGGTCACTTGAAACGCGGACGATGGCGAAGCGGAGCTTGTGCCACCTCGCCGCGGTGGCGGGACCCGGGGAGTTTGACCGGCTTTTGAAGAAACTCGGCGACGCCAAATCGCGCGTCGCGGCGGGTAAGGAATTTTCCCATCTACCACGTTCCGCCTCCCTGATTGCCCATACTCGTACCAGAAGGGACTATTTCCTCTGATTACCCTGACTGTTTACTCATACACATTACGAGAGACTGACACTTTATTTTTTATCGTATCAGCGGTTGTTGAGAAAGGACCCCCGCCGGTTCCTCAGCGTGGATCAGGAGCGGGGTGGACGCCTGGAAGGAAAACCCCAAATGGCACCCCGAACGCCTCCCCCGCGCGGTCGCTGATTGGGGGGGACGAGCTTCTTTCGCAGCACGCCTTCGGCGGCCGGCGGGAAAAGGAAAAACAAAACAAATCAGACGCCGGTTTGGAGTTGAGGAGCGAAAAGTTTCTTGAAACGCTGAAATTTTTAAGCGCCGATTTAACCTCAACGAAGTGGGACACGCGGCTGGAAACCGTGGTGCGGCTTGAGAAAATCGCGTGCGCGACGGCGACTGCGAATTCGAGCAGCGGCGGAACTGGGTGGGAAGCGGACGACCAAACCGTGGTGGCGCTTTTTGATTTAATCGTCCCCCGCCTCGCGGACGGCAACGCCAAGGTACAGACGCGGACGCTGGAGTGCGTCACGCAACTTCTTCCGCTGATGCGCGATTCCACGCAAGCCGCGTTATCCTCCCTGGTACCAGGCTTGGGCGGGGGTTTAGGGAGGTACGCGTTGGGACTTTTCTCCCAAATCCGACACGCGCTGTTTTACCCCGAACGCGCCCGTGACTGTTGTCCACACGTCGCGATGTGCAAGACGTTGACCACTTTTCTGTTACAAAAAAGCGTCAACGAGAAAACCAAATCCGCCGCCGTGGACGCGATGGCATCGCTCCTCGCAAACGTGTCGCCGCATTTACTAGTACAGCACGTTTCGCACGCCGTGTCCTACGGCGCCGCGCGTTCGGTTCCCCACATGCTGGACGTTTTGACGGAACTCGCAAACCGCGTGTTTGACCAGAAACCAACCCTTGTCAGCAAATACGCCCTCCCCGCGGCGATGAGCGTGTTGATGAACGGCAAGGGAGGGGACGCGAAAACAGCGTGCGCGGGGCTGCTCAAAACGCTCGGCGAGAAAATAGGAAGGGAACCGTTACTGTCGCACGCCGCCACGCGCTCCGCCGCGGCCAAGGCGAAACTCCAAGAAGCGCTGCTTCCGCCGTGATGTAGTATCGGTATTCACTGCTTGTTCGTTGTGATAAAAAGAAAGAATGCGTATTAATGATACTTTGAACACAACGTACGTGGCCGTAATGCGCGACCCACACATCTGTTAATCGTGGAGAATCACTTTCACTCCGCCTTCCCGGCGTTGTTCTCCTCGGTGCGGTACTGTTCCCGCCACTTGTCTCCTTTGTTGTTTTTCGGGACGCCCGCGTTTTCCACGTCCGGCGAGGACAGGTTCAGCTTCCCGCCCAGGGCTTTGTCGTCGAACTTCGTGACATCCACGTCGTAGTTCTCCACGGTCATGGATTCCTTCAGGGTTTGCGTGACTGGTTTGGCGAGCAAGCCGTCTCGGCCTTTTTCGTCCGCCTCCTTTTCCGAATCCGACGAGATGGATTTGCCCAAACCAAGCGCACCGGCGGCGAGCTCCGCGCGTAGCTTCTCCCGCGCCGCTTTTTCCTCCGGACTCTCCGCGTCCATCTCCGCCTTGCGTTTCGCGATGTCCGCCATCTGCATCCCTAAAGGGGAGTTCGGGTCGGTTTTCTTGGTGATGCTGTTGATGCGCTCCGTAGCTGTGATTGTAAAGAAAAGTGTTAGTCCTTTCGTACTGCGTATGAGTAAACAGGGAAGGGTAACACAACACGTACCGTTTTTACCGCGCGAATCCTCGCCAAACCCGGAGTACGCCCGGCCTTCCTTTTGCGTCAGAATCTTCAAAACCTCGCCCACGTCGCCCGCTTTGCCGACGTCGCCGAGGCGAGGTAACAACGACCCGGCGCCGAGAGGCAGGATGAGCCAGGAAAGGCCTTTGATTGTAAAAATAAATGTCAGTCTTGTGTATCGCGATGTATGGACAAACAGTCAGGGCAGAGGTAAGACGTCCCTTCTGGTACGAGTATGGGCAATCAGGGAGGCGGAATGTGGTGGGTGGGAAAGGCCCTTACCCTCGATTGACCCAAGAATCGTCCCGGGAAGGCCGTGGCCCGTCAACGTCTTGGCGAGCACCGAAATCGCAACCACGGGCAACGCCGCGGCGGTCACCACGGGGGGGATCTTGAACGTGATCTCGTTGTACTTCGCCATGGCGTCCTTCATGGCGTCCGCGCGAACCTGTGATTTGGGGTGAAGGAGGTTTTGTCAGCCAGTCGTCGCCAAAAACGGCGGCGTCTCGTCTCGTCGCCAAAAAACGCCAAAACATTCACGTTTTTGCCAAAAACAGAACCGAGATCAGACGTATCGTCTTTTGCGGTATCCGGCGCCGATAACAACGCGCGATTGGGAGGCCGCGATCGTAGGGCGTGACGCTTCCGGTTTCGTCAGTTCACCACGCGGTTTCGCGTCACGCACGCCGTGGGAACGGTGGAGAGTGGTGCCTGGACGTACCGACATGCCCTGGGTGCGGCGGCCGGTCACGGCGGAGCCTCGAAGCGCGGCGGGCGCGACGACGCGAGCGCTCATGCGTCCGGCACGCGACTTGCGTGTGGCGGGAGCGGAGGCACGAAGGCAGACGGGGGCGACGGCGGACATGGCGGCCATGGCGTATGCGTGAGGAACACGAGCTTCGAGACGAATGCGACGTGCGGAACGCGCGAACGAGTGGCGCTGGGGCGGCGCGCGTGGTGCACCAACGCCGATGGACGTGAATGGCCAAAAGCAAGCCCAAAACCGACGACGAATCAACCAATCACGAGGACGTATTCATGCCACTCGGCGAGGGGAGATCTCCCACCGAAAGTTGCCAAAACTCGAGTTTTGCCACGTGTGCTTCCCCAAAGCCTTTGCGCCACAACTCGTCGCCCCGCGTTGCTCGGACATCGACACCGCGAGTGTTTGTATAGGGGTCGCAGCGCGGACACACCAGTGACGTGTGGCACGTGATGGCGACGCTCGCGACGAGCGTCGCAGTGGCCGCGGGGGTCCTCCGCGGGGGTCGAGGACCCCCCATCGTCGTGGGCACCCTCGTTCCGTTCCATGTCTCCCCCGGAACAAGGGCCACGCGCGTCGTCGTCTCCGTGTTCGCCAACGGAGACGACGACGCCGATGCCGTTGACGAGGTACGCACCACGGAACTGTCACCCGGATCGTTCCCTAGCAACATCAGGGAAGTCGTGCAGGGCGGGGTTGACGAATCCTTGAGGTTCGTGGATGCGCAATTGGCGCTCGCCATGAAAGGTGAAGCCGCTGACGCCACCGGCGACGACGGTTACGCGTCGGAACAGAAACGCACCGCGTCAGTTGCGGAGTCCGAAGCACTTGCCGTGATTACGTTGCTGAAAGCTGCGCAAAAAATTCGGGGCTTCGGCGCCGCGCGGTTGGTTCCAAAACGCGACTACGCGCTGAGCGAGTTGAAGTTGAACGACATAGAAGCGGACAAGTTGCTGTCGCCAACCGAGAGCACGATTTCGGGAATACGAGACTGGTTCACCCGGGGGTTCGTGGTGCTCGTCGGTGTTTGGATATTCGCAGCGCACCCTGATGGGCGGCAAATAGCCGCCTCTCTGACTTTTTTCGGCGGCGCCGTCGCGGTGGACCAAATCGGGTTTGGCGGGGGCATAGAAGCGCTCGCGCTGGATACCGCGGCGCAAGCCACGTCGCCTCAGGTACGTGTTGCTTTTCCCAAATCCCGCCTCCCTGTTTCAAGCCCCTCTGTGACTACTTGCTGTTTACTACATACTTCACAATTGCACTGTTTGCTCATACAAATTACATTCTGACACTTTCTTTTATTTATCGTAAGTACGTTACTCGCCTGCGCCTGCACGAAGCCGCGCACTTTTTAGTGGCGTACCTGATGGGCATCCTCCCGAAAGGGTACACGCTGTCATCCAAAGACGCGTGGGAGAAGTACAACGCCCTGAACGTCCAGGCGGGGTGCGCTTTCTGCGACGGCGAGTTCCAGGAAGAAGTCGCGCTTGGGAAAATCACAAGCGCCAGCTTGGGAAAGTTCGCGTGCGTCGCGCTGGCGGGCATCGGGATGGAGTACGTGGAGTTCGGGTTCGCGGAGGGCGGGGTGAGTGACGTGCGGCAGCTCGATGGCATGCTAAGGGCGCTGGCTTTCTCGCAAAAGAAAAGCGACAGCGAAGTGCGGTGGGCGGTGCTTAATGTTATTTCCATTCTGCGAAGGCACAAAGGCGTGGTGGTGGCGCTGGCCGAAACCATGGCAACAGGCGCAACGGTCGGGGAGTGCGTCAAACGCATCGAACAGGAACTAGGGGACGATATTTAGGGGAAGGGGGTAGGGGGTAGGGTTACTTGTTTAATACTGAGGAGGTACTAGTTAGCTCGATATTCGATAAAAAAAACTTTGCAGGTGTTAGGTTAAGGAGGTGTTATTTGTATGGGTATGATAGTACGAGGGAAAGATAGCGACCACGCAAAACTAGTGTACTACATATCTCATTCGGTCTTTACTCCTCTGTCCACTTTTTCGGTTTCCGCGCGGCGTAAAACACAAACCCGGGGTCGCGGACGTCGGCCTTGAAATCAACGAGCCCGCACTCCACCATCAGTTCCTCCAAATCAAGCACGTTCCACTGTCGAAACCCCCTTTGGCCTCCCGGCCCGGCGATCGCGTCGGAAACCTCCCGTAACACCGCGTCGATTTGACGTTGCGCTTTGTTATCCGCGAAGGGTAAACGCGGCGAAAGAAACTGTGGTTGTAAAAAATAAGTGTCAATCTTGAGTCTTACTGTATGGGCAAACAGTCTACTTGTGATGTATGTAGTATACTTCCTTTTAATGACTAGTGTAGTCACAGAGGGGCTTGACACAGTCGGCGGGATTTGGTGAAACACACTACGCACCGTGGTGCCGCAGAACGAGCCGCCCGGTTCCAACACGCGCGCGATTTCCGCCACGGCGGCGCGGCAGTCGGGCCAGCAGTGAATCGCCGCGCCCGCGTGTACGCCCGCGATTGATTCTTGCGGGAACGGGATGCGCGCGATGTCCGCTCGGACGAACACGAGTCCGTCGGTTTCGTCGGTTTCGTCGGTTTCGTCATCTTCATTGGAAAGCAGCCCCTCGTCCTTGGCGAACGCCCTCGCCTGCGTGAGCATGGCGGCGCTGAAGTCGAGCCCCACCACGGAGGCGTAGTTTTTGCTTTGCACGAACCTCCTGGTGAACAAACCGCTGCCGCAGCTAGCGTCTAGTAAGATTTTGTGTTTGGCGTGCGGCAGCAGTTGCGCCTGCGCCAACTCGAACTCCTCCTCCGGCCCGGGGAACCCGGCGCGCTTGAACGAATCCCGCCACCCGCGTTCGTACGCGAACGCGACTTGCGGGGTTTCGAAGGTTGCGGTGCCCATGTAGGCAGAAGTGGGCAACAGGCCTTTCAGGTCTTTCGGGAGGAAAGACCGCGCGAGGTCGGTCAGGGAAACCGGCCCGGCCGATTTCGAGTTCACCGCGCTCCCGATGGTTAAGTTCCAAACCCCATCTGCCTTGGCGTACCTCAACCCGGATTCGGGGGCGAAGCCTTGTTTTGCCAGAAAAGTGTCATTATTGTTGGGCAAACAGTCGTTGGATTTGGGAACGAAAGAGCTGGGCTACGCGCCGGACGAGGACAACATCACGGCGAAGAAAATGGAATACGTACCTTTTGAGTCCAGGGGCTTCAGGGACACGGGGCACGCCAAAGGCACGGTTACCGTGACCGCCACTACGGTGGGGGGGTCTTTATTGGGGGTCACGGGAAGGGACGCAGGAGCGGTGTCGAACACGCCGTCGGGGGTCACCTGCTCGGTGGCAGCAGCTCTCAGAGAGGTTCGGGAAAAGCGACGGTTCGACGATGACGTCGATGAATTCGATGCGTTCCGTGACGAGGTGACCCTGCGCCTCACGGGAACGACGCGCGCTTGGATGGAGTGCGGCGGCGTCGCGGAAAGCGCTGCGATGGACATGACAGCGGGAAGAACTGCGGCAGAGGGGTGCGAGACTGCGGGACGCGACGGCCACCGCGCGGCGGAGTGTGACGCGTCGCCAGGGAACCGCGTCGATGTGTGCGAGTGACAAAATTTTGGTGCCGGTTCCTTTAGCGCGTTCTGAGGCGAAATTGTAAAGGGTTTTTCTCCAGCCTCTCCGGCGGCTTCCGATCGCGTTGGATATGCGCGCCTTCCCACACCGACGCACGCCTCGCGTCCCGCACCATGGCCGACGCTTCCGCGCCGCCCGCGGCGGGCGCCCCCACGGAGCCCGCGGGCCCCACCCCGTTCCAGCAGAAGTCCCCGTACTACGCCAAGCGCATCGAGTTGTTCGAGAAGTACTTCGCGAGGGAGGGCGAGAAGCAGGAAGCGGCGAAACTTACGAACGAAACCATCCAGGTTGTGATGCCTGACGGTGCGATCAAGGAAGCGGTCCGGAACGTGACCACGCCTTGGGACATCGCGATGGACATTCACAAGAAGCTAGCGCAAGCCTCGCTGTTGGCGCACGTGGACGGAGGGGACTGGGACATGAGGCGACCCTTGGAAGGCGACTGCGCGTTGAAACTGTTTTCCTTTGACGATCCCGAAGGCAAGGAGCTTTATTGGCACAGCAGCGCGCACGTCCTAGGTGAGGCACTCGAGCTGGAGTACGGCGCGGACTTAACAATCGGCCCATCAATCGAGGAAGGGTTCTACTACGATTGTTTCCTCGGCGAACGGACGTTAAGCGACCACGAACGCGACGCAATCCAATCGCGCATGGAGAAGATCTTCAAGGAGAAGCAACCATTTTTGCGAATCGAAGTCACGCGCGAAGAAGCGCTTGAGATGTTCACCGAGAACAAGTTCAAGGTCGAGCTCATCACGAACCTTCCGGAAGATGCGCGGATTTCGTGCTACCGCTGCGGCCCCATGGTGGATTTGTGCCGAGGCCCGCACCTCCCGGACACGGCGTGGATCAAAAGCGTAAGCGTAAACCAGGTGCGTATTTGCATTTCCCAAATCCCGAGACTGTTCTGTTTTCCCATTCAAGGCTGACACTTCTTTTTACAATCACAGTGCTCGCGCGCGCACTGGCGCGCGGACGTCACCAAGGACCCGCTGGTGCGGGTGTACGCGGTGACTTTCCCGAATGACAAGCTGATGAAGGAGTACAAGCTGCGAATCGAAGAGGCGAAGAAACGAGACCACCGCGTGCTCGGGCAGACCCAGGAGCTCTTTATGTTCAACGCCCTTTCCCCCGGGTCGTGCTTTTTCCTGCCCATGGGCGCCAAGATCTACAACAACTTAATTAACTTCATCAAAGAGAAGTACTGGGAGTACGAGTACGAGGAAGTCGTGACGCCGAACATTTACAACTTCGAGCTGTGGAAAACGAGCGGGCACGCCGCGCATTACAAGGAAAACATGTTCTCCTTCAACGTCGAGAAGGAAGAGTTCGGTTTGAAACCGATGAACTGCCCCGGGCATTGCGTGATGTTCGGCAACCGCAAGCGGTCGTTCAGGGAGCTGCCCATGCGCCTGGCTGATTTCGGGGTGCTGCACCGGAACGAGTTCAGTGGCGCGCTGCACGGCTTGACCCGAGTCCGGCGGTTCCAGCAGGACGACGCGCACATTTTCTGCCGCCCCGATCAGATGGAGCACGAGCTTTCGCAGTTTTTGAAATTCCTCGACTCGGTGTACGAGGTGTTCGGGTTGACGTACGAGATGAAGCTCTCGACGAGGCCGGAGGGGTACCTCGGCGAGATCGAGATCTGGGACCAAGCCGAAGCCGCGCTTACGCAGGTGCTAAACGCTTCAGGCAGGGAGTGGAAACTGAACCCCGGGGACGGGGCGTTTTACGGACCCAAAATCGACATCACCGTTTTCGACGCCCTGAAACGCCGGTTCCAGTGCGCCACCGTACAGCTGGATTTCCAGCTCCCCATCCGTTTCAACTTGAGTTACGTCACTGAGAACAACGAACCCGCGCGGCCCGTCATTATTCACAGGGCGATCTTAGGCTCCGTGGAACGCATGTTCGCCATCCTCACCGAGCACTTCGCGGGGAAGTGGCCGTTTTGGATCTCGCCGAGGCAGGTCATGCTAGTTCCTATTTCCGAGGCGAGCCGCCAGTACGCCCTTGAGGTTCGGAAAAAGCTGCACAGCGCGGGTTTCCACGCGCAGGTAGACGAAACCGACCGCAAGATGCAGAAAAAAGTACGCGAGGCGCAGCTTGAGCAGTGGAACTACATCCTGGTCGTGGGCGACGGCGAGCAGACCAACGGCACGGTGAACATCCGCACGCGCGACAACGTGGTGCACGGCGAGCACGCGCTGATAGATTTGATGGCGGTGCTCGAGACGGAGCGGAAAACGAAATCGCTGACGTGCATGTTCGGCGTCGAAAAGAGCGCGGCGGCGGCGGCGGCGAGGGAAGCGGAGGAGGTTTTGGCGAAAGCCGCGCTCGACGCGGCGGCGGCGGCGGCGGCGCAGGAGTAAGCCGTGACCGTACTGAGGCGGGAACATTATTTTTTTCTTACGAACATCGAGCTAACTAGTGCGGCGGCGATCCTAGCCACCGTGAGACGGGAACCTTGTTACAACCGGTCACGACGATCACTTCGTTTCTTTTCTGTAATCTTTTCACGCCGCGCCTCGCTTGAAATCCACCACGAACAGGGGTAACGCGTGGTGGTGGTTCTTCACCACGACGTGGTCTCCCACCGCGGTGCACTCGTCCAGCAGAACCGCGACGGCGACGACGCGAACGGAGTGCGTGGGCGGCAAGGCGTGCGCGTGCGCGTGTTGGTTTTTGGACGAGCGGCTCATTTGCGACGCCGCCGTTTCCAGCTCGAAAAGCGTGGACCAAGGACCTGGCGCGTTTGCCGTGTTGGACGGAGCGCGGGCGAGGGAAACGAGCTCCTCGCGTTGCGCGAGCGGAATGCCAGTCAGGTTCCCCACCGTCGCGTCGCCAAACGCGTTCGCGTTCGCCACCGCGTACTCCTCGCGCGATATCGCCCGCGAAAGCGCGTACGTGGTGTCCACGGTGAACCAGTCCCCGCCGCTTAAACGGAGGTGCGGGTCCATCCCAGTCGCGCATATCGACACCGCGCTGCGCGCGGACGTGCCGTGGAACATCACCTTGACTTCCTTTTTTGTGGACTTCGTGTACGCCTTGTGGAAGCGCTTGTACAGACGGGTGCCACACACGGCGTGCGGGTTGGTGGTGATCGTGGGGCTTGTGACGTCCAGGGCGTCGCCGAAGCACCGAAACGAAACTTCGTTCTGAAAAGGCCTCGCCGCCAGTAAAGGCCCCACGCCCGCGAGTCGCAGTGAGTGCACCACGTCGCCCTTGACGCACGCGCACCGCGCGCACTGCGCCAGCAAATGCACGGACCTTCGCGTCAGCTTGTGCTCGTGACCGCACGCCGCGCACTCCCACGGCGTCATGGAGTCAGTCACGAGTTCTTTCTTCGGGGGGGGTTCGGTCACGGAGGGAGAGAGTAATGGCTTTTTAGGGTAAACCCTGAAGGGCACCTTCTCGAACACTCCGAGTTTCGGCTCGCCCGTGCGTTTGGCTTTGGTGCTCTTACCCCGAGGGCGTCCCGGGGACGGTCCAGAAGCAGCGCGCGTGTCGCACGCGCGATCTTTCTTGCGTGTCATGACACAAGTCGTGCGCGTAGTCTCAGTGGCGGGGCGGGGCGTAGCGGGGCGTCCCTTGAGTCCCTCGGGAGACGTATCGGAGTATCTCGGCAGTGACGAAACTTGAGTGGTTTTCATGGGCGGGACGGAACATACAAGTACTGATACGAATCTGAGATTCGAGAGAACGAGACGAATATGACGATGACGGAGACAAAGAAAAAAGAAAGGAACAAACGAGACGAGCAACACCGGGACCGCGGACCGCGGGGAAACATCTCGAGGGTGGATGTCGTGTCACCCGATTTGGAAAAGTTTCCCCTCTTCGCAAACACGCATCACACGGTCATCGTGCTAGGTATGGGGGAGTTCATATACATACATGCACGGTGCTGACACTACGTGCGGGCGCTCACCGCGAGCGGTGGTGTAAACTTTTTGTTTTGATGAAGACTGAGTGAGAAAAAAAAAAAAAGGGCACGCCGCGGTTTCAGTCGTCACGCCGCGCCTGCGTCTCTGAGAATCTGAACAATCGCCGCCTGGCCAAGATGACCGCCGATTAATAGCGGCGTAATGCCACGATCGTCTGCTTTGTTGACGTCTGCGCCCAAGTCGATCAGCGCCCGCTCCACCGCCTCTTGGCCAAATTCAGTGGCCATGAACAGCGGCGTCGCGCCGTTATCCTTTGCCTTGTTGATGTCCGCGCCCGCCCCGACCAGCGCCCGCACCACCGTCTCGTGGCCCTTTTCAGCGCCGATGCACAGCGGCGTCATGCCATTATCCCTTGCCTCGTTGACATCCGCCCTAGCCTCGATCAGCGCCTGCACCTCCGCCTCGTGGCCGTGGTGAGTGGCCATGAACAGCGGCGTCACGCCGTCATCGTCTGCCTTGTTGACGTCCGCACCCGCCTCGATAAGCGCCCGCACCACTGCCCCGTGGCCTTTTTGAGCGGCGACGGACAGCGGCGTTACACCTTTGTCATCCGCCTTGTTGACTTCCGCGCCTGCTTCGATAAGCGCCCGCACTACCGTCTCTTGACCATTTTGAGCAGCGATGCACAGCGGCGTCGTGCTGATATCCCTTGCCTTGTTGACGTCCGCGCCCGCCTGGATCAGCGACCGCACTACCGTCTCGTGGCCGTTTGCAGCGGCAACGAACACCGGCGTCACGCTGTTATCATTTTCCTCGTTGACTTCCGCACCTAACTCGATCAGCGACCGCACCACCGCCTCGTGGCCGTTTTGACCGGCGGCGTACAGCGGCGTCACGCCGTTATCCTTTGCCATGTCGACGTCCGCGCTCAACTCGATTAGCGCCCGCACCACCGCCTCGTGGCCTTCTTGAGCAGCGATGAATAGCGGCGTCGCGCTGATATCCATTGCCTTGTCGACGTCCACGCCCGCCTGGATCAGCGACCGCACTACCGTCTCGTGGCCGTTATAAGCGGCGATGAACAGCGGCGTCACACCGTTATAATTTTCCTCGTTGACTTCCGCACCTAACTCGATCAGCGACCGCACCACCGCCTCGAGGGCGTTTTGAGCGGCGCACAGTAGCGGCGTCACGCCATCATTATTTGCCTCGTTGACGTCCGCCCCAGCCTCGATCAGCGCCCGCACTACTGCCTCGTGGCCCTCTTGAGCAGCCATGTACAGCGGCGTCAAGCCGAAATCCCTTGCCTTGTTGACATCCGCGCCTGCTTCGATAAGCGCCCGAACCATCGCCTCGTGGCCCTTTTGAGCGGCGATGAACAGCGGCGTCACACCGTTATCCTTTGCCTTGTTGACAACTGCGCCTGCTTCGATAAGCGCCCGCACCACCGTCTCGTGGCTGTTTAGAGCGGCGCACAGCAGCGGCGTCGCGCCGTCCTCATTTGTCTTGTTGACGTCCGCCCCAGCCTCGATCAGCGACCGCACTACCGCCTCGTGGCCGTTTTGAGCGGCAACGGACAGCGGCGTCCAGCCGTCATCCCTTGCCTTGTTGACGTCCGCGCCCGCCCCGACCAGCGCCCGCACTACCGCCTCGTGGCCGTTTTGAGCAGCGATGAACAGCAGCATCACGCCGTCATCCATTGCCTCGTTGACGTCCACGCCCGCCTGGATCAGCGACCGTACTACCGCCCCGTGGCCGTTTTGAGCGGCGCACAGTAGCGGCGTCGCGCCGTCCTCATTTGCCTTGTTGACGTCCACGCCCGCCTGGATCAGCGCCTGCACCACCGCCTCGTGACCGTTTTGAGCGGCGGCGAACAGAGGCGTCCAGCCGTCATCCCTTGCCTTGTTGACGCCCGCACCCGCCCCGACCAGCGCCCGCACTACCGCCTCGTGGCCCTCTTGAGCAGCGATGAACAGCGGCATCACGCCGTCATCCATTGCCTCGTTGACGTCCACGCCCGCCCCGACCAGCGACCGCACTACCGCCTCGTGGCCGTTTGCAGCGGCAACGAACACCGGCGTCGTGCTGTCATTCGCCGCCTTGTTGACGTCCGCGCCCGCTTCGATCAGCACCCGCACAATCGCCTCGTGGCCAATTTGAGCGGCGATGTAATGCGGTGTCACGCCGTCATCCTTTGCCTTGTCTACGTCCGCACCCGCCTGGACTAGCGCCCGTACTACCGCCCCGTGGCCATTTTGAGCGGCGAGGTACAGCGGCGTCGCCCCCTCATCCGTTGCCTCGTCCACCGGGCAGCGGTTTTCGAGCAATCACTTGAGCACCTTGAGCTGCCCGCCAGACGCCGCGGCCAAACTCAACCATTTGTCAAACGACACACGACCACGCCGATGCAAGCTTTTCAGCGTACCTAAGCATCCGCGCCTCATGGCTTCTTTAGGCTGAAGCTCCTTGACCGAACCCTTCATTCCCTTCTCCCCTATGGCGTCGCGCATCACGTTAGCGAAATCTCGAAATCCCGCGAGTTCTGCGGGTGAATAGGACGGAGCTCGCGCGAAGGTGGAGTTCGAGGTGGCTTCGCGCGCGTCGGGCTGATCCATGGTAGTCGCGAAACGACCGCGCGCGGGAGTATCGGAGCTACGCTCGAGTTTGGGGGGCATCCCTAATAAGGCATGCGCGCCTAGTTGTGGAGTTGTGGCGGTGGATGTCTTGGACGTTACGAAAAAAAAGGAAACGAAAGGACAGGGGAAACGAGAATGTGAGTGGGCAGGAAAGCGCTCCCTGTCGTCGTCGGCGCGAGGCTCGCTCAAAGCATCTCCTCCAAGGGAGGACTTGCATGCAAGGGCAAGGGTAAAGCTGGGGACGTTCATCAGCAATCTAGCTGCTCGCTCGGTTCCTCCTCACTAATTGCCCGGTGCGTCCTTCGCCGATTCGGGTTTACCGATTTTATCCGGGCTTTATCCGAGCTTTGTGTGTCTTGAGCACGGGCGAAACGCGCATCCGTGACGCGCCGGCGACGCGCATACTCGCACGCGCCACCTGACGCGCTCCAGTTAAAATGGCCACTGTTGCTACCGTCTGCATGGCCGCGCGCGTCGTCGCGGGGTCCGCCGCGTCCGGGTCCCGCGTTCGCGGCGCCGCGAACCTGCGGGCTGTGAAGATGCACAAGACCACCACGCGCGGGGCTCTTGTCGTTTCCGCGGTACGTTTCCAAGTCGATCGACCCCGGCCCTGACGCGCGCGCGCGTGTTACGGCCGGAACCAAGGACCCAACGTTTTTTGGACGTCACTGGGACACCCCTCAAGGAAGCGAACCGTGACGTTTTAGCCACCGCGCGCGCGTCGCACCGCGCGCGGTCGCGATCGCGGACCCGACACGCGACTCATGCGCGCCATCGGAAGCGGGCTGGCGCGTAGGGTCTGCCGCCAACCCGAATTTTTATCTCGTTCGCCCTCCCCCGGCGCACGCCCTTTTCTTCCGCCGCCGACCGTCCGTTTCTAACAACCCCTTCCCCCCCCCGGTCCACCCTTTCTCACACGAAAACCAGGCCTCCGCCATCGCGTCCGGGTACGCCTCCGCGCTTGTTGAGGCGTGTTCCGACCAAAAGGCGTTGGAATCCGTGCACGGGGACATGGAAACCATCGCGGCGTACATGACGGCGAACCCTTCGGTTGGTACTTTCCTGGCCAACCCCACGATGGAGGCGCCTCGGAAGAAGGACATCCTCTCAACCCTCGGCAAGGAAGCCGATTTCCACCCGTTCACCACGAACTTCCTGAACCTGCTGGTGGACAAGAAGCGCATCGGCGCCATCGCCGCCATCATTGACGAGTTCGAAAACCTGTACTGCGAATCCACTGACACGCAAGTCGCCACTGTTACGTCGGCGGTGAAACTTGAGAACGAAGAGCAGTTCATGATTGCCAAGAAGATCCAGGAAATGACCGGCGCGAAGAACATCAAGCTCAAGCCTGAAGTGGACCCTTCCTTGCTCGGCGGCTTCGTCGTCACGTACGGCAAGGATGGAAGCGGGTACATAGACATGTCCGTCGCGGGTCAAGTCGCGCAGATGAAAAACGAAGTCGTCATCGTCTAAACCGAATTAGGAAGCGCGCTGAAAGGAAAGTTGTAACGTTTGAACATAAATACATGGAAAGACTAGGGCACCCTCTTTTGTGCACTAGAACCTCCGGAACCTGCTCGCCGCCGATTTCGCGAACTTGGCGCAGGCGTATTTAAAACCCAAACTCGGCGCCGTGGAGACGGCGCCGGCGAGGAGCTGCGACGCGCTGGACCGGGCGATGGTTTTTCTGAGGTGCGCGTTTAGACTCGAGGACAGGGTGTTCGGGTTCAGCAGAGCTACGTTCTTTGCGTTTTGTGCGACGGAGGTGTCGCTTTGCGAGCTCGAAAGCGCGCGCAACACGGACGGCGGTAACATCTCGCACAGCGTTTTGCGCGCCAGGTACCCTTTGTCCTGTCCCCAACTCTCGCCAACGCCGTCCCCAACCGTCCCCAATCCGTCCGTCCCACTCAATGCAGAGGCAAATCGCGCATTACCCGCAAAAGACCCGGGACGCCCGGCCGGCGTTTCAATCCCCCTGCGTAACCCCGATTCCTTCACTTCTGCGCTTCGTGTCAGCCCCACTGGCGTCGCACCCAACGCACGCGTCGCGTCGCGGTACAGCGCGTCTATGCCTTGTTTCGAGCCAAACGCGATGCGCCGCACTTTGTGCAAATCCTCCGCCCCGAGCCAAACTCGCGCGTCTCCGTGGTAGGACAGGCCGCACAGCTGTTGGCGCAACTCGTCGTCACTGAATTGCTCGGGAAGCGTCAGGAGCGCCCTGGCCAGGGCGGCGCGCAGATTGGCACCGACCGCGTTTACCACGCTCGGGTTTTCGGCGATCGTAACCACAGGTTTCTGCATGCGACCCGCGAGGAACAGCGAAACCCAATCCGTCAAATCCGTTGTCAACGTGTCCAAACCCACCACGCCGTACTTCCAGTGCGTCGCGCGCCCGGGTCCCAGACCCGCGTACGTGTCCGTATCACGGCACCCAATCCACGGCACGAATGTGTTGAAGTGGACCCCCACGCCCACGCGATCGGCGATCGCCACGACCGCGTTCGGGCCGAGCAGACGAACGTGCGGGGCGTAGTGAGACGGGTTGCAACGCATGTTCTCAGCGTGCCACTGCACAGGCGAGCTCACGGCGAAGACGTAATCCACCATCGTGGTGGAGCCGCCGCGCGTCGCGACGCTAGACGCGCTTCCCGAGACGCGCCGGCCATCATCGAGTTCGTTCGTCTCGTCCCAGGACGCCAGGGGCTGCGCGAACACACCCGAGCCGTACCCGAACGCGTGTTCCACCGCAGGCACGACATGCAACACCGCGTCAAGACCCGTGGTGGGTTTCATGCCACGCGCGCCCGCGCGGCCGTGTCTGGTGGCTGGAAAGGGATGCGCGACGATTGAAGTGAACTCTAAAAACAAACAAAGCTGACTGGCGTATTTTTTCAATATGTTTACACCCCCGATCTCTCGTTGAACTCCTCGGGTGTGACTTCGTCGTAATCCGTGGCCTGGTGATCCAGCTGTACCCCGTCCAGGGCGTTTCGCAGCGCCTGCTTCGACGACGCGTAAAGCATCTTGGTTTTCGCCTTGCACGTGTCCGGTACCCATGAGACAAAAAAGATCTTGTCGATGTGCCTGAATGCTCAGAAAAGTGTCAGTCGTGTGTGGGCAAACAGTGTTGGGAAATACAATACGTACCTGTCATCCGCGGTCGTGGCGGACCAGTCCAACACGAAATACCGGGGCTCGTCCGAGGGGAGCTTGTCGATGAGGGTTTGGAAATCGAACGGAGCCGCCTGCTTTTGAGAGGTGGAGAGGCGAGGTGAGAGACGCGCGCGTGTGGAGGTGGGAGGAAACACAGGCAGTGCCCCAGGGGAACGACGGCGAGGTTCCCCAGACTGGGAGCTGTCGATCTCGAATCTCGAACACAGAAGAGGCCAGACGGGGGGGACCGTTGGCACCGATCTTTTCCTTTCCGACGAACTCGGACTTGGAGGACGTGGAACCGGGTCCGTCCGAGTACATGGTGCCCGTCTCTTTTGCGGCGCACGGGCGGTTGCTACACGACCTTTGGTCGTTCCCACGCCCCGAAAGGTCCAGCCGAGTGCGTCACTCGCTGGTCGCGTGCTCGCGGGACGGGACGCAGAGATTTGTCTGTCGCGAAAAGCAGCCTCACTCCAAACGCACCGTCTTCTCAACGCATTCGCACACGTCCACCACGCCCTTCTCCGGGTCGATCTTGTACGTCACGAACTTGTACGCCCGCTTGTCCTTGAGCAGGAGGAACTCGCGCTTGCACGCGTCGGTGGGTACCACTCCGGACATGGCGACAGTCAGTCGGTCGCGCACCCGCGGCGAGGTGGAAAATGAGGGGCCCAAGCGTCGGTCATTTTAGGGGACGACTCGACTTTTTGTCCACGCGTGTTTTTGCCGGGTTGAACCGCCTCGCACACCCGCCCGCGCGTCCCCCCGACGAAAGCGCTTTCGGCCCGCCTTTCAGGACGAAACGCGTCGTGCCTCCCATCTGCGCGACGCTCCGCCTCGCCGGAACCCGCGCCGCGCCGTGTGTGTCCGCCCGGTTTCACCGACTCGGTCACCCCGGACTTCCCGCGTTTCGCCGAGGTTTCAAATCTCACGTCGTCGTCGCGATGGCCGCGCAAAAGGCCTTGGGCCGAGGCGCGTTTATTTTGTTCGAAGGCGCTGACCGGTGCGGCAAAACCACGCAAAGCCTGGCTCTCGTTGCGTCCTTGAAAGCGCTGGGGGTGGACGCGGAGCTGTGGAGGTACCCCGACCGGACCACGCCGATGGGGTTGATGATCAACAGGTTCGTGTTTGCGTTTCCCAAAGACGTAGGTGTCAGTATCCCTTTCAACTAGTCAACTTGGCGATGAAAAAGCCCTTTCAACACTGATTTGCGATCGGCTTTCTTTTTGCATAAATGTCGCCTTTATTCCAGGCACTGTTTTACCTCGCAGCTGGTGACTGTTTGCGGATACGTCGCCCAACACGGGACTGACCCTTTTCGTCACAAAAACAGCTACTTGCAAAGCAAAACCGAGATGGACGACGCGGCGGTGCACCTTTTGTTCGCGGCGAACCGGTGGGAAAAGGCGGCTGCGATGGAACGTAAGCTGCTCAGCGGCGTCACCTTGGTGGTGGACCGGTACAGCTACAGCGGCGTCGCGTTCACCACGGCCAAGAAAGTGGCTGGGCTAGATTTGGAGTGGTGCATGGCGCCTGAAAAAGGCCTGCTCGCGCCGGACGCGGTTTTGTACCTGAACATGCCCATCGACGCCGCGCTTTCAAGGGGCGGGTTCGGCGAGGAGCGGTACGAAACCAAAGAGTTGCAGGTAGAAGTCCGGAAGACGTTCGCACAGTTAACCGAAACGTGGTGGACCGTGGTGGACGCGAACCGGAGCGTGGAGGAGGTGAGCGTGGAGTGCGCGAAAGTCGCGAACGATGCGGTGGAAAAGTGCGCGGCGGGCGAAGCGACGCGGCGGCTGTGGGACGCGCGGTAGGTAGGGGTGGGACGGTAGTAGTGCTGCTAAAGAGACTGTTAGAGTACTGCACACCGAGTTACGTGCATACTCACTTACGTTAACCGTGCGGTATTGAAACACAGGCTTGTGTTCCTAACTTAATACTCTACAGTGCTCTACCGCGCTCGCAGTAATGCACTTGTTCGTACCAGAAGTTCCTTCCACTGGGACTCGCCCAGGATTTTATCGTCCTAAAATTACACCGCTCGCGCTGGAGCAGCAGCGTGAGCTAGTAGACCGGAATATGAATAAAACTCAAGACCTTTCCCAAAAATAAAAACACCTCCCACACACCCCTCGCACACCGGTTCCGCGAGCGATGGCGGACGCGTCCGCGCCGCGCGAGGGCGTGGCGTACGGCGTTTCTCTCGGCTCCTCGTTCGCCGCGGACACGAGCTGTTCCGGCCCGGCGTACGCCGCGTTCAAGTACGACTGGCGCGCGCCCGCTATCGATCAGTCGAAACCCGCGGTGGTGCGTCGCGATTGCGGGGGCGGCGACACCAGCGCGGTCGCGGTGGAGTTCCCCAGCGTCGGGGGGGACAACACGGACGCGTGCATTAACTACCGAGGCACGTACATCAAGACGAAGCGAGACACGACACACCCTTCACGGGACACGGGCGTGGAGTGCGCGCTGGTGTTCGACCCGCAAGCCGGTTCCTTCCGCGTGGAAAAGATCGACGCCGTAGTCAAGTCCCTACGCGTGGCCAGGGATTTGAAAACGGACGCGGACGGGGTGGGCGTGGGGGTTGCGGAAGACGCCACGACAGCGACCACGACACACGAAACTCCAGCCACGAAAAAGCGGAAGCAGGACCAACAGGAACAAACCGTGATGGAAATCGCGGCCGCGGCGGTGGCGGCGGGCGCGACGGCGGCGACGCGAACGCAAATGGAAAAGCAAACGGAGACCGATCCACCACAAACACAAAAACAAAAACCAACCGCGCAGCCATCCGCCTTCGCGCAGTTCGTTTCCGAAAGCGAAAGCGAAAGCGAAAGCGACGTGGAGGAGTAGGGTCAAGGGTTTAGGGTTTATTGGGTAAGCCCTACTCTGCTCCCGATGGGCGGCGTTCCCGTTGGACGGCGAGTGGCGGGGGGACCGTTTACGCGCGTTTAGAAAATAGTGTTAGAAATAAATAAAAAAGCGAGTTGAACCCAATCCAGGCGTCGATGTCAACGCATCACGCGGCGGTGGCTTCCTCGGTGGATTCATCAGCGACCTCCTCGGTGGCTTCGTCAGCGACTTCCTCGGTGGCTTCGTCAGCGATCTCCTCGGTGGCTTCGTCAGCGACGTCCTCGGTGGCTTCGTCAGCAACCCCCTCGGCGCCAACTTCAGCGCCCGCCTCCGCCTCCGCGTCCGCCTCCGCAAGCGCGGACGCGCGTTTCGCGGCGCCGCGTCGCAGCACGTCCGCCAAGCGCGGCGCGACGGCGTATGTGTCAAGGCCGTTCGCGACGCAGTACGCCACCGCCGCGTCTTCGGGGGTTTCGTGTTCGAAAAGGGAAATCGCGGGAAGCTGCTTTTGCTTTGTTTTTGGAGCGCCGGCGTTTGGGGTTTCAGCGGTGGACTGTTCAGTGGACTGTTCAGTGGTCTGTTCACCGGATTCTTCACCGGATTCTTCACCGGATTCGCCCTCCCCGGCAGGGACGTCCATGGAAACCGCCAGGGTGACGAGGGCTTTGCGTCCGTTCGCGTCAACCGCGGGCGTGAGCTGCGCGTTGGCGTTGTCGTTGGCGTTTTTGATCTGTTCCATCGCCTTCTCCACGAGCGTCGGCACGGCGCTGGTTGAAATGCCGTGCCGCTGCGTGAATGCCGTGCACGCGCTTTCCAAAATGTCGCCTTCGTACAGACGCAGGGGTATTGTCTCGTCGCCCACGGTGACGTCGATGCTGTGAGTGTAAAAGAAAAGGGTCAGTCGCGAGTCTCGAGTATAGGTTTGTAACAGTTGCCAGTGCTGGTAAATGTTACGGGTAGTGTCACTAGTCACACTAGTAGTACTAGTAGCGTTACTACTAGTGTTACAAGTAGTGCACTCGACCAGGGGCTTTAAACAGTGTGCCTGGATTTGGGAAACGCGCAACACGTACGTGTACACGGGAGTTTCCCCGGCGTCTTTTCTGTTTTTCTCATCAGCCGCGTCCGCCGCTTTCCCGGCGGCTTTCACCCTCTGTACCACTTGTGTCAGAAACGTCGCCGCCACTTCTTCCGACAGAGCCAGAGAAGCTGAAATTCTTGCCACCACGTCCTGCACCACGTCCCCCGGTCTTAGCACCACCCAGTGCTCCGTTTCGCCGTCGAAGGTCACGGGGAAGTCGAATACGGGTTGTTTTTCGTCGTCGTCGTTTTTTTCGGTGACCCGTTTCTTGACTTCTTCGAACAAGTGCGGCACGAACTCGTTTGGGATGTTTTGCGTTTTCACGAATTTCGATATCGCGGCTTGTAAGTCGTCGCCCTCGTACAGACGCAAAGGCACGACCTCGCCGGTCTCCAGGCCCACGGGGACTTCGAAAAGAGGGCGGGCTGAATTTTCGTCCGGATTGGCGTGTTGGCGGTTTTGGTTAACTGAATCGGCAACGGCGACGAGGCGCCTGGTAACCTCCGCTTTCACGACCGCCAGGTCCGCTGGGGTCAACCCGTGCGTCTGTCCGAACGTCTCACCAGAGGCGTCGATGGTTTCGCCCTCGTACACCCCGAAAGCAGCCCGCGTGGTGCCCAGGAACAGCGGGATTTCGATCAGCGGCAGCGTGGGCAGATCTGGCGATGCGGTGAGATTGTCCGTCGAACCCTCGGTCTGCGCGGTGACGGGAACCGTCGCCAAAACCGCGAGCGCGACGGACGCGAGCGCGCATAGGCGCACGGCGCGGAACATCGTCAAGGGGCGAGAGCGCGGCGGTGTGGAGCTTGCGCGCGGCCCAATGAGCTAACAATCCAAATCTTCGTAAGCATCCCGCGTCCCGCGCCAAAAAGTGAAAAGGTTTCCCAGTTCGCTCACAGTGCCCTCGCGCCGACGCCCGCCGCGACATATGTCGCGCCTTTCCGCTGTCGGGTGCTGCTCGTCCGCGCGCGCGGGCGTCTCCCATAGACGCTTCCGCGCGTCTTCCGTGCCGAAACGTTCCACCCCCGTCGCGCGCGCCGCCGCCGATGCCCCGGCCTCCGCGGACGCCACGAAAGCGCTCAAGGCGGCGTGCGACACCGTTGTGGGCGAGATGAAGGGCGTGAGCGTCGCTTTCGTGGGGGACAACGAGAGCGCGAACGTCGCGGTGGCGAACGTACTGGCGAAGGCGCTGGGGTACACGCCTCTTTCCACTGGGGCGTTGATAGAGCAGGTGACGAAATCGACGCGGGCGGAAATCTTGGCGCAGGATGGCGACGCCGGGCTGGTGCTCGCCGAAAACGCGGTGCTGGAACAACTGTCGCGGATGATACGCACGTGCGTCGCGACGTGCGGGGGAGGCAAAGGCGCCACGGCGAGGGGGGATTGCTGGGACCACATCTTCGGGCAGTTCACGGTGTGGTTGGATGACGTAGACGCGCTAAAAGCGGCGGAGGCGGAGGCGGGGCTGGTAAACGGTGGCGCGAGTACTGAGGCGGATGCCGAAAGCAAAAAAAGGAAAGAAACAGAAACGTCCGAAACGTCCGCGCCGCAGCGCGACGCGTACGCGTTCGCGGAGATAACCCTAGTGCTCTCTTCCCCTGACATTACCACCACGGCGGAAGCGGCGAACATCGCGATTAACGTGGTGAACGCCATAGGCGAGGCGGTTAAAAGTGACCCGCAGCTGGCTGGAAAAAAAGGCTTCTACACGAAGATGGGATGCCGAGGCGACTGGCCCGTGTTGGTACGTATTTCCCAATGAACACGTTTCGCCGACTGATATTTGCTCTGTATGGAGTACATTCGGAAAGTACGGACCCCACTCCGTCTACCCTTTCCAATCCCTCATCCCCATTACGAGAGACTGACCCTTTCTTTTTTATCGGGCCAGCAACCGCCCGGGTGGGACGGCACGGAGGCGGGGAAAACCGACCCGGCGACGCAGAAACCGTATCGAAACGCGGTATAGTTTAAGGTTTAGGAGTATTATTATTTTAAGGTAGGAGTAATAAAGTCCTTGCTAAATAAGATTATTGATATAGTCCTTGCTACATATATAGTCTATCACTTTTTACTCTTCTTCCGCCCCCCCCCCGCGCTGCTGCTTGAGAACATCCCCTTGAACATGGATTTGATCATGCTTTTCTTTTTCGTCTCGGCGCCCGCGTCGGTCGCCGGCGCCATGGGTTTGGGCAACGAAGGCGACGCCCGCGGGTGCGAAGGCAACCTTCGCAGAGGCGAAGGCGGCGCCCGCGGGCGCGAAACAAAAGCAGCCTTCTCCGCGGCCGCGGCGAGGAAGTGCGTGGGAGGTGGCGGTTGCGAGGAGGACGGCTGCTGCGAGGAGTGCCCGCTTTTGTGCGGGACGGGGAGCGTTTCTTTTTCGGTTCTTTCGTTTTTCGCAACCGCGCTCATCGCGTTGCGCGACGAAACGCGCGCGGGCGGGACCACAAACGGTGCGGCGCGCGTGGCGCCTTCCGAGGTAAATGCGGTATCGGTGGGTTCACTCGGCGCAACCGCCGGCACTCGAAACTGCCGCTGGCGGTCGGAACCTTCGGGTACGACGAACGTCGTCGTGGAGACGGACGGGCGTGGGGACTGGGCGCGGGCACCGTCCGCGACTGACGCCGCGCCCGGTCGGTCCGGCTCCGCATGCGCAGCCTCGGCGGCAATCTCCCTCGTTTCGAACCCCAGCTGGCGGTCGACGCTTTTTGACGGACGCGAAGCGCTTTGTGAAACCTGCGCAAACTCCGACACGGGTGGCGACGACGGCGGCGTCGACGTGCGCGAGGTTGTTCGGTCCGGCGAGCTCGACCGTGAGGAGGATGCGGAAGCGGAGGATGACGAGCTGGAGCCGATGGATCGCGGGGGGTGGCGTCCCGATGGCCGTACCAGTCGCGCCCCGCGGTCCAACTCGTCCAATTTGAAACTCAAATTCGACAAAGGCGCCGCGGTTTCGTTTGGAATCGAAGCCCTTGCCCCGGCCCCGGCCCCGCTTTGGAACGCGGGCGGCGGCGAATCGGGGGGCGACTCCAGGACTCCGAGCCGTCGCGAATTGGCACCGCCGTCCGTTGGTCGCGCCAGGGAGAAGAACGCGTCGTTCATCCTGCGCGGGGGGGATGGGGGCGGCCTGGTAGCGTACGGCGAGTACGGCGAGTACGGCGACAGAGGGTCTTCTCGGGTGGACGCTGGCGACGCGATCGAGTTCGCCCTGGTCGCCGCGAACGGGTCGTCGCCCGCCAGCACAGCCGCCGCGACCTCAGCCGCCAACACATCAGCCCTGGACCGCGTCGCCGCCGCCGCCGCAGCCTGCGCCTCATCGCGCGCGGACGTTGCTTCCGCCGCCGCCGCCTCCGCCGCCAACGCTCTTCTCTCCGCCTCGGCGAGTTTCTCGATGATGAGCGCCGACTCCGCCGCAAACGCGTTCTCCGCCGCGAGCGCCTCGTCCGCGAACCGGGCCCTCGCCGTGTTCTCCGCCGCAAGCGCCCTGCGTGTCTTTTCCGCGTACGCCGCCTTCTCCGCCTCGAGACGCGCGCGTACGTTTTCGTGCGCGCGCGTTTCACAGGCCCACCGCTCGCGTTCCTCCGCCTCGACTCTCGCGCGCACCGCGAGACGGTACTCGTTCTCGCTCTGCACCCTCCGCACGGCGTTCTCTTCCTCCTTGATCCTGGCAAGGACGGCGCGTTCCGAATCCACGCGCGCGCGCGCCGCGGCGCGTTCCTCAGCTTCGATTCTATCCCTCGCCGCCGCCTCCGCCTTGGCCTGCGCTTCCGCCTTCGCCTCGGCAACAGCCAAAGCCTCCGCTGCGGCAAGCGCCTCGGCGCGTATTTTCTGCGCCGCAGCCTTGGTTTCCGCCAGTGCACGCGCCGTCTCCTCCGCTTCAGCAAACGCGCGCGCTTGTTCAAGGGCGCGGAGTTTCTCCTTCGCTTCGGCGCGTGTTTTTGCCGCCGCTGCTACGCCCGCGCGATCCCGCGTCGAAGTTTCAAGCGCCACCCTCACCGCCGCCGCCTGCAATTCGTACTCCAGCGCCAACCTCGTTTCGGCCCGCGCCTCGGCGCGCGCGAAGCTCTCGCGCGCTTCCGTTTCGGCTCGGCGACGCGCGAGTTCGCGAGATACCTCCGCGTTCTTCGCCTCGCGAAGACGCGCGCGCGCGCCCTTCGCCTCCGCATCCGCCAAAGAACGCACGTCCCGCAGTGCCGATTCCGTAAGCGCCGCGCTGCCCGCCGGTTCCTTTTCGAAATACGTAAGCGCCGAAAGCGCCGACGCCTCCGGCGCTGGGGAAGGTTGGCGCGAAGTCGCGTGCAACGCGCCGACCGCTTTCGTGTCGCTTCGCCGCCTCGGCGACGGCGGGGTCTCGCGCGCCGCAGAGGGGGGCGACGGCGGGGGTACCGGCGAGGCGTTTTTGTTCGGGACCCCACCCGGGGATAACGGCGAATCGGGTTGTGTCGTTTCCTCCGCTCCGGGTTCGACGTGCGCATCGGGGGTGTTTTTCGTTTCCCGCCGCGGGTGGCCCGCGCTCGCCGCCGCTTCCGCGATCGCGCGCGCCCACGCCTTTGCCACGTCAATCGTTGCGAATCGGAACGTCAGCTGAAACGTTTTGTCGTGGGGAAGAGCCAGGGTGACGATTGCGAAATTCGACGCAAAAGTGCCCCCAGAAGCATCCGCCGACAAAACGTTTGCGTTTTGGCGCAGCGCCGCGACCGTCGCGCCCTCCGCTAAGCTCGCCGTTTGTAAAGGCACCCCACCGCGGTCGCCTCGCAGCACTAACAGCTTGCCAGGCACTAAAACCAGGTATCGAGCCGGGCAGGTGTCACCGTTCCGAACCCCGGTTTCGACACCTCGTTTGATTAAATTTCGAAAGTGGTACCGGTCTGCGTTTTCTTTTTCGTAAATCCCGTCGCGCAAAGCAACGACAAGCGACGCGAACTTTGGAAAAGAAAAGGAAGGAAGGTTGAAAAAAAAGAAAAAGAAAAAAAAGTGTCAGTCTTGTATGGGCAAACAGTGGTGGGATTTGGGAAATACAATACGTACCACGTCTTTGTCCGCCCCGGTTTGAAACGAAAACAAACCAAGGTTGGTGTTTTTTGGAAACACCCCGCGGCCATTGGCGGCGAGGCGCAGCACGTGTTGGTGCCGGTGCCTGGTCGTTTCTTCCGTCGAACCCACACACTCCACGCGGACGAGCTCGACGTGCTTGGTCTCCACGGATCGTGCGACGGTTGCGCATTTTTTGTGTCGCGGGCGATTTGCGTAGAAATCCCCCGAGTGGGAACAACCCGCGTACGCAACAACGGCGTGCCCCGCCACGTCCACGTGAAGCAACACGCGTGTTTTTACCCGGGGGTTCATTACGGTGCTCCCTTCGCCAGTTGTGTTCGTATCGAGCTCTTCGCCAGTCTTAACCTCCTCACCAAGCACGCGCACGGAGAAGGAAAACAAAAAGTGCGCGCTGACGCCCAGAGTGGCGTGTCGCCAGAACCGGTCCAGCACAAGCACGCGGTTCCGTTTTTCGTGACGAGTTTTTCCCGTATTCTCGTCACCGTCGTCGCCGCGCCTTGTCTCCCCGTCCCCGCGGTGCTCATCCGTTTCCCCATCCGACACGTCCTTCGCGATCCTGAAATCAAAGCAAACCGCCCCCGCCAACCGTTTCGCCTCCGAGACGAGCGCGCGCGTCGCGGAGTCCAAAACAGGGTTGGGGGGTTTCGTTCCGTTTTCGGTTCCGGTTTTGGTTCCGGTTTCGAAAAAGGCAGTCTCGAAACCCGAATCGTGGCCGACACCGAAAACGCCTCGCCGCGCTTGGCGGTCGGCGTACCGCGCGCCTTCGCAAAGCGCCTCGAGATAAAAAAGAAAGTGTCAGTCTCGTATGGGCAAACAGTCGGCGGAATGTGGTAAATGGAAATACTTACCTCTATCCACGCGTCCCTTTCCGCCGCGCCCCCTCTCGGCACCGCGAGCACCACCCGGCCCGCGTTGCACACGATGTCAAACTCCCCGTCCCCGCCGTCGTTCCACTTCGCGCGCCTCTTCACCACGCGCGCGTTTTCCAGGCAGAAAACGGCGTGAATCGAAAGCGACACGGCGCGGCCGCCCGTCGCGATGGCGGGCGCCGGGAGATTCCGGGCGGTACCTTTCACGGTTTTGACTGTTTTTTGTGACCTGCGTTGACCCTCACATGTTTGCGTATACACGTCACCCGCATCACCGTCATCACCACCACCAACCGGCGGTTTCGCCATCAAAATGAGCTTCCCGCCAACACACACCGCCGCGCACGTCGTCCACCGCCCACCCGCGGTTTCGTTCCCCGACCAGGTTTGCCTTTCCGAAAGCGCGACTCGGCCTCTTCGGCGCATAAGCGTCCCGGCTCTGCGCGCTTTGTTTTCGTCTTCGTGTTGTGACCTTGTAGTTGTGTCGTCCGCGAGCGCCTCGTCCCCCCCCAGCGAAAGCCGTTCCAGAACTGCCCTCAACGCCCTGGTTTCCGAGATGCTCTGTACGCGGTACTCCACGCAGTGAAGCTCTTTGTCGACGGCGTTTCGCACGGTCAACGTGATTGTTGTTTTTTCGCGCCACCGCATTCCCTCCTCGGCTTCGTCCAAGAAGAACCCCGCATCATCCCCACCCTCCCCCTCAATCTCCTCCTCCAGGGAGTAGCTCACCAGGTCGTCAAGGGGAATCACGCGCGTGATGCGCGCGTCTACAATTTCAACAAGCCGGTCCTCCCTCGCGTCGACGTGCAACACTCGGGAAACGTCTCCGTTTGAGACACACGCCTTGTCGTCGTGTGGCATCAGCCCGAAATGCCAAAGCACACGGGTGTCGACGGTTTGGGGTGACGGCCCGGCCTCACCCCCGCGGCTCATCACAGAGGACAGCACGGCCGTCTCGCCGCGCTCAGAAGCGGGGAGGACGGGCACCACCGCGCGCACGCCCTTGTGGTGGAGGGGTGGGCACTCTCCAATTCCAAGGACAAAAACAGTTTTGCAAAGAGTTTTCAAAAAGCGCCCTCGCCCTTTGGGTTTTCTTAGTGTCGCCACCGCCCCTCGAGCCACTCCGTCGCCGCACCACCGCTGTGATGTCCGCTGTCTCCACCGCCTGCCTCGGGTGGAAGCTCTCCGCGCCCGCGCCCCTGCGCCGGCGCGCCGGTTCCGTGCGCGCCGTGTCCCGCGTCCAAGTCGCAGCGCGCGCGGATGCGGTGATCATCGACGGCAAAGCCATCGCGGAGACGGTTCGCGAAGAGGTCCGGGTGAAGGTTGCCGCTATGAAGGAAGCGACCGGCGGCAAGGTCCCCGGGCTCGCCGTGGTGTTGGTGGGCGCGAGGAAGGACAGCGAGACGTACGTGCGTTCGAAGAAGAAAGCGTGCGGCGAGGCGGGCATCGAGTCCTTCGGCACGGACCTTCCCGAAGATGCTACGGAAGATGAGGTGCTCGCCGTCGTCGCGGCGTACAACGCGGACCCCGCCGTGCACGGCATCTTGGTGCAGCTCCCCATGCCTCCGCACATCGACGAAGAGCGCGTGTTGGGTGCTATTGACTACGAAAAAGACGTGGATGGGTTCCACCCGCTGAACATCGGGCGGCTGTCGCAGCGCGGCCGCGAACCGCTGTTCACGCCGTGTACGCCTCGGGGGTGCATCGAGCTTTTGGAGCGCAGCGGCGTGGCGATCGCAGGGAAGGAAGCCGTGGTGGTTGGCAGGAGTAACGTGGTAGGGACACCGGCGGCTTTGTTACTGCAACGCAGGGACGCCACGGTCACCATCGTGCACAGGTACGTGTTGGGCCTTTCCAAATCCTGGCACACTGTTTGCCCGTACGCGACGGACTGACACTTTCTTTTTTCGTCACAGCCGGACCCCGAACTCGGAAGAAATCGTGCGCCGAGCGGATATCGTCATCGCGGCGTGCGGCAAAGCTGAGATGGTGAAAGGCTCGTGGATCAAACCCGGCGCGGCGGTGATTGACGTGGGAATCAACGCAAAGGATGACCCGTCCAAAAAGCGAGGCTACCGTTTGGTGGGTGACGTCGATTTCGACGAGTGCGTCAAGGTGGCAGGGCACATCACCCCCGTGCCGGGGGGCGTAGGGCCGATGACCATCGCGATTCTTCTGCAAAACACCCTGGAAGGCGCCGCGCGGACGTTCGGGTACGAACTGTGAGTTTTGAACTTACTTTTCGCAGCGCGCGGGACGTCGGACCGCGAGTCGTTTTGGTTGGTATTACTGGTAATACCTGGTATCTATCGTGAGTATCTGTTGTGATTAAAAATATCTCACATTGCATCGTCGTCGCCGTCATCGTCGTCCTCGTCCTCGTCGTCGTCGTCGACTTCGACTTCCGGTTCGACTTCTTCATCGTCCTCGTCGTCATCGTCATCGTCATCGTCATCCCTGTCCTCGTCATCGTCGACATCGACGTCCGATTCGACGTCTTCGGTATCGAAATGATCGACGCGACCAAACACGCCGCACGGCGAGAGTTTTTGCGTACCTATCCACCGTTCCGCCGCCCCGCGCAAGTGGTTGATCGGCGCCGCGCACAGCATAAGCCGCTCGCGCACGCTGTTCGAGTTGACACTTTGCACGACGAAATCGTGCCACAGCTCCACGTCTCGGGCATTGTTATATCCGTTTTCCCACATCGGGTCGTCTCGTTCGCCCTCGCGCGACATGCGCGAAACAGCGTCGCACAAGGACCACGAGAATTTAGTAGCGTCGTCCGGCGCAGCGATGTCTTGAAACAACTCGAGACGCCTCACGATTTCCCTCAATGGAACAGAAGGCCCGTCGTGATCACGCATCGCGTTCGCAACAACAGTGTGGTGCTCGATGACTTCCAACACGCACGCGTGAAGCTCTTTCACGAGCACGTCTATGTGTAGGTCACACGCGTACACCCACTGGCGTTGGTTTGGCAGGAACTCGGGCAAGTGCTCGAGGTGTTTTCTTGTTGTCGGGTACGGCCACGTCGAGTGCGATTCGCACAACCCCCGCGCCCGAACCACTCTGTGCGTGTCTACCCTCCAGCGGTCGAGATTCACACGCACGGCTTCGTCGTCGGGAACGTCATGCACGTCCTCGACGTGCCCCACCACGTACCCGCTGTCGTCCATGCTCCTCGAAACGCACCGCACCACCTTACCCGTGGGAACTATTCCGATGTGGAACCGGCCGTCGGGGGTGGTACTGCAGTCCACGATCGTAACCTCCGTGGCCCGGTCCGTGGACCGACCGCCCGCCATCATGCCGAACCGCCGCGAACCCTCCATCGCGCGCCGCACCAACAACCGGTACCGCGGCTCGAAGATGAACAAACCCATACCGCACTGCGATGGGGGGAACGAACGTGTCAGTGTTGTGTGAGAAGCAGTGATTACTCTGAAAGACTTGTCAAACACTCTCAAAAGACACCAGCTGTGCAAAGTGTACGCCCAGACAAAACAGGGGCGCGGGATTTGGTAAACGCAACACGTACCTTGGGTTCCGGAAGGACCGCTTGCATGACGAACATGGGCATCGGGGTTGTGTTGCCGTCACCCGGGTGGGACGCAGCGCCAGCCGTTTCCGCCCTCGCCGCTCTCGCGGCGAGTAACTCCGTGGGAACGTGTATCGCCATCAGCGACGTGAGCGCCACGGTTACCCCAACTGGAACGCCAAGCATTATGTTACGGCACAGCGGACACTCGGATTTGTGATCCAGGCAACGCGCCAGACACCTGCGGCAAAACGAGTGCCCGCACGGCGCCGTCACCGGCTCAAGGAACAAGTCGCTGCATATGCTGCACTCGAACGCGTCCATCGCGCACGCGCGGTGCGGCGACAGTGTCAACAGTGCGGAGGAGGACGAGATGACAAGGAGATTCGGGCTACGTGGCGTTCGACTGGAATAAAAATCGTACCTCCCAAGAAAAGTGGGCACACCAGTTCAAATTCTAATTCTGGCTCACCGTCGGGCGCGCGCTTCCGTCGGCGCCGTGTGCCATGACGTCGTCGTTCGCCGCGCGGCGTTTGGAGAACGTCGAGTCCTTGTTCACGGAGATAGTGGAGCGGCTCATTGGGGTCGCGGCGGGTCCGGAGAACCTCGGAATTGCGCACAACTATTGCCTGTATCACACCAGGCACCATTCCTTCCCTGACCCAGATCCCGTTTTGGTGCGTCGCGAGGTGGACGCGTTGCGCGAGCGCCTCGGCATACACGCGCAGCTGGAAAAGCAGCGAGGGCTGGATATGCTAGTGGGTCGCTTGATGCAAACGCCCGGGAAGAACGACGACGTGCCTGATGTCAAATCCGCCGTCCTCCTGCTTCTCATGCGACTCAGCGGGAACCCGCTGCAGACGAGGTACACGCAGATGGACGCGGCGAGGGTGGTGGGTGGGGTGGGTTTGAGGCGGACAAATGCAGACGACGCCGAGGGCATGGCAGGCGCGACGACATCGAAAGGCGCGCGCGACGAAAGCGACAACGAAAGCGACGACGAAAGCGACGACGAGGACGAGGATGCGAAGAGCGTAGGAACGTCGGAATCCACCCTGAGCGACTGGTCGGACGACGAAGACGCGGCGGCGCGTAGGGCGGAGACCCTACGCTCCGCCACCGCGGCCGCCGCGGCGAGGGCGAAACAAGCGAAACAAAGAGATGCGAGCGGTACCGACCACCACCGCCCGGCGGGTTTGCTGGGTACGAAAATGATGAATACGGAGGACACACCGCCTGATACGGGAGGGTTCAGTTGGCGTACGCTGGGAAACTCTTTGGACGCCGCGGAGGCGGAGGCGGGGGCGGGTACAAATTTACCCGCCCGCCAGGAAAACGGCCACTGCGAAACCTCCGGACGGTTCGTATCCTCCGCCCCCCCCCCTCCGCGGCGCAACAGAGCTGGCGAAACCGTGGTTACGGACGCGAGCAGGCTGTTTCCCGCGCTCATCGCGGCGCGCGGCGATGACCTCGCCTTGAATGTCCTCGCCGCGTCGGCGGGACATGGCGCTTCCGCTTCCGCTTCCGCTTCCGGGATGCTCGCCTCCCTCGGCGCTGTGTCCTCCAGACAGCGGCGCACTGAGGCGTATGTGGTGGGTACCGCGTTGCACGCGATGCACGGCGTGGCTCCCGTGGACGGAACATCCGGCCCCGTGTCAGTTCCCCACCTCTCGCCCGCCGCGCTCGCGGGCGCGCTAGCGGGCGCGCGGGAAGCGGCGACCGCGTTGGACGCGACGCGGCGGTTAGCGCGGGCGACGCTGGATCCCAATTCCTCTTCCGGCCCCACGCTTCGCGCCGCCGCAGCCGCGGTGGCAAGAATCGAACGTGACATCCGAGACCAGCTCGCACCCCTGGTGCTTCGCGCCGCGGGGTTACGCGCCGCCTCAACGCGCGGCGCCCCGACGCTTCTGGAACTACGAACCTCAGCGCGTCTACTCGCGGCGCGCGCGCTTGGGTTGCGCGCGCTCGCGGACGCGGTGCTGACTTTTCTGTCATCGCCGGTTGGTTTCAGTTCGTCTGGCGCGCGCGCGGCGTCACACTGCCTGGACACCCTGCGACGCGCGGCGGCGAGTCGACAAACCAGCGCGAGCGACGACGGGCAGGGTTTCGTGGACGCCGCGCGGTTGTTCTGTGCGGCGGCGCAGCCGTACCTCGCCGCGCTGCACCGCTGGGTGGCCTTTGGGGTTTTGGAAGACCCCTCTGGGGAGCTTTTTGTGTGCGAAGGCCCGGGGGTACGCGAGCTTCCGGGCACGGAAGCGCACTGGCAGAGCGGGTACGTCGTGCGGCGAGGGAGGCTAGGCGAGCCCGAGTGTCCTGAGTTTCTCAGGGAAAGAGCGGAGGAACTGCTCGTTGCGGGGAAAACCGCGGGGTTGCTCCGCGCGCGAGGCCCGCCCGCTTTTTCGGGACGGCGGGGGCGGGGGAAGGCAGGGGAGACGACGAACACACCGCCGCCTTCCCTCGAACACCTCGGTGTGACGTTTTGCGTCCGCGTCCGCGCCGCGCTCGAGGCGTCCACGGCGATTTCCGAGGAGTTCTCGACGGAGACGACGGCGACGCCGTCGCGCGCCGTCGTCGTCGTCGCCGTCGCCGACCGGGGTTCCCTCGTAGCGCCGCTCGAGCCCATCGCGCGCGTCATCGGCGGCGACGAAACCACCGGCGGCGACACGGTGTTCGCGACGAGCTCAACACGAGGGGCACTCCTTTTGGAAGCGGCGGCGACCACGCGGCTGGTCGCGTTCGTCGGCGACGCCGGCGCGGCGTCGACGTCGACACCGACGTCATCGTCAGCGGCGGCGTTGGACAGTTGGCTCCGAGATTCGCCAACCCCACGGTCGCTCGCGACGGCTCCCTTTGCCGCGGTTTGCGTAGCGGCTGCGGTGGACCCCGCGCGCGACCGCGCGAAAGACCTGTCAAGAGCGCTCATGGCCCGCCTGAGAGGCGCCTGGGGTCTCGGCGCGCACGTGCGCGCGCTGCGAGCGGCGTACCTCGGCGGCGCCGGCGAGGCGACGGCGACGTTTTCGAGGGTTGTCCACGCGCGTCTGGACGCCGCGGAGGCGCGCGCTGCTGATGGTGACGACGACGTTGGTGACGAGACCGACGTGAGACTTTCCAGTCTCGAGTCGGCCCTGGACCGCGCCGAGCTGGAAGCCGCGTTTTGCGAGGCGGCGGCGGCGGACCAATCGCAGACGCTTCCCGACCCGTCCGCCGTGTCCCTGGAGATCCTCCCCGCTCCTGACGAACGCAAAAGAGACGAACGAAGCGCAAACGCAAAAGAAACCAACAACTCACCGTACGCACAACTGGATGCCTTAGCGCGCGTGCGCCTCAGAGTACAGGCGCCCTGGCCCCTAGCCCTGGTCGTCCCAGCGCGCGCCGCCGAGGGCTACGGCGCCTGCCACGCGTTTCTGGCGCAGCTGCGCCGCGCGCGCGCCGCGACAGAAACGCATGCGACGCGCGCGTGGACCTCTGCCACGCGTCGCGATTTCGGCGGCGGCGGCGGAGGGGTCGTCGCCCGGCAGCTCGCCCTCGAAACCAGGCACTTCGTCGCCGCCATGCACGAGCACGTTTTGTGCAGAGTCCTCGAGACGAGCTGGGTTTCGTTTCAAAAAGAGCTTGGCAGAGCGGAGACCTTGGACGCGGCGCGAGACGCGCACGCGGTTTTCCTGGACGCGACCTGCCGGCAGTGCCTCGTGTCTCCCGACCCCACGTGGACGCTTCTGAAGGGACAGGCCAAGGCCGCTTTGGCGGCGGCGTGCGACCTCGCCTCGTTGGGCGCGAGGGCGGACCGCCTGGCGTATGCCACGTCTTTCGAAAACACGCCGTGCGCGTCCGTTCCCGAACACGAAGCGGAGGAAATCGCAAAGAGGTTCCGCCGAGCGCGGTCGTACATCCTGCGGGTCGTGGACAGCAAGCTAAAAATCGGCGCCTTTCCCGAACTTCACGAGCTGCGGAGCAGGCTTGATTTCAACGGGTTCTATCTACGCGCGGAAGGAAAGGGAGGGGGGGGGGGGGGGGGGGGGGGAGGAGTTGTGAAGCGCATCAGCGCCTACCTTTAGTAGACTTAGCTTTTAGTGATTCCGCGACGCGGAATGTTTTTTTACCAGGGTACCTTCAAGTATTAATACATCGTACCTTTAAGGTACAGCCTGCCTCATGTTACAGTAACGTCAGCCCCAGCTTTCGCGTATCGCGTACATGGCTGGCGTGCAATTTCTGCACGGAAACGTCATTCCGTACTGGCACGTGTTACACCCCGCGCAGCGCCAATCCACTTTTCGCTCTTCTCGTTTTCGTACTTACGCTCGTGAAATCGACGTTAAGCGAACATGAGCGATTGCAGAGTTGGCGCGCGTGGCACGGCCGCAGTTGCCAGTGCAGCTCAATTTTTTCCAGTTACCCTTTTTTTTTTCTTCGCGGGATGGACAACTCTTCAACGCCATCGCCCACCTCTATCCCTTTATACGTCGCGCATCTCTCCTGTTCGACTTTAGCCATGGGGAAAATCGGAAAAGGGACCGGGAGCTTCGGTAAACGGCACAATAAGTCGCACACGCTGTGCCGCAGGTAAGAGTCCGCGCAAGAGTCCGCGCAAGACGCCGTCGTCGTTCACAAATTCCGCGATCGTTCCTAGGGTTTCCTCGAGAGCGCGTAAATTTCATGTCCCTCGACCTCCGTCTGACCGCCATCCCCCCTCCCGTCGACCTCCCAACCCAACAGGTGTGGACGCCGATCCTACCACATCCAAAAGGCCACCTGTGGCGCGTGCGGCTACCCCAGCGCCCGCAAGCGAAACTGTGAGTATCTCGACCCGCAACGCGGCACGGCAACGACAAATCTCTCTCGCGAAGCGCCCGCGAGTTTTTTCTTTCCGCGAAATGCCGAATCCGCGCCGCGCCGCCGTCTTGCGCGTGGCATTTCACGCGCAGCCGTTCGCGCGCGCCCACTGCGTCACCTCGAGGTGTCCGCCGTTCGCCGCGTCCGAGCACGTGTATTTGTTCCACGGCCAGCCGTTCGCGCGCGCCCACTGCGTCACCTCCAGGCGGCCACTGACCTTCCGCTCCTCGCGTTTTTTTTTCCACAGACAACTGGTCCGTCAAGGCCATCGGTCGTCGCACCACGGGCACCGGTCGCATGAGGTACCTCAAGACCCTGCCCCGCCGCTTCAAGAACGGCTTCCGTGAGGGTGAGTACCGTGTCCCGACGAGCAGCGCGTGTTGTGGACGTTTTTTCCAAGCGCGAGACCCTAGCAGCGGCGCGACGCGACGGATGGGTGTGATTGATTCGCGCGACGCGTACGGGCACGCGCGGTGTCCTCGCCGAGTCCTTTCCCTGCTGCAGACAGACGCAGATACGACGACACGGCGTGCGATTCCGACACAACGCGTACACAAAGCAGTAAACGCCCCCGCGTTTCCAACCCCGCTGACCCCGCCCACCCCCAATCTTTCATTTTCAATCAAACAGGTTCGGAAGCGGTTTCCAAGAAGCGCGCCGCCGCCGAGTAAAAGGAACGCGCTGGTCATGTTTTTGGCGAACGCGTTGGTGGGCGTATCGATGGCGTTCGCGGGTGTGTCATAGCGTGTCAGGTGTAATGGATTCCATCTGATTCAACAAAAAAGAGAGGGGTGCTGAAGCATTCAAAACGATATGTTCTTTCGTCGAATTTACGTTGAGTTGGGACTGACTTCGGACGATGGTGGCATTAAATAATGTGTCTACCTCCTCATAAATAAACCCCACCCATCACAAGTCCTTCTCCCGCATCGCTTTCTTGACCTGTTCCAGGGTGAGGAACATTACTACGTTCCACGACCCGAGGCGGCCGAAGTTTGGAATGAAGCCTTTGTAAAACGCGAGGGGCCCTTCCGCGCGAACCGTCTTCACCACGCAATCCACGAACCCGGCGTACTTCCCGGTGCTATCGCCCATGACCCGCGACTTAATCACATCCACCGGTGACCCGACGCAGCACGCCACGAACCCTGCGCCGAGGCCTGATAGTAAGTGCGTAGGAATGCCATCCTCCATACCGTTCGCCATTAAATAAGACTTGACCTGGTCGTAACTCGCCAGCTCCGCGGCGTTGATCACGGCGTTGCGCGCGACGTTCGGCGTCAGGCCGGTCCACAGCGCGAGGATGCCTTCCTGCTTGGCGATGATGCCGTACGCACCGAGTGCGCTGGGGTACCGCTTCGCAACCCCGGCCGGGAGCTTGCCCTCGGCTTGCATGCGGACCTTCACTAAATCCGTGGGCGACGCCACCGCTATCCCCAGCGCGCCCGTGGTCATCCCCGCCGCGATTTTCAAATGCAAAGGCACCTCCCCGACGTGGTCCTTCCCCACGTAAAGCGTCTTAATCGGCTCGTACAGACCGATTCGCAACCCACCGAACAACACCTGGCGGTGAATCCCAGGGGTGATGCCCTTCCACAACGCCCCGACGCCCTCTTCCTTGGCCACCGTTACCATGGTACCGACCATGCCGGTGTACCGTGGCTTGGCCGCGCCGCCCGCCGAAGACGCCGCGCCCTGGAGCTGCAAACGCACCTTCGCGGTGTCCATGGGAATAGTGCACACCTCCGCGAAGGAAGCGCTGAACGCGCTCGCTGCGAGGTTGCCCACGAAGCTGGTGCGCTCGGTCATGGCGAAAACCGAGGCGCAGCCCGGAGGGGGGGGGGCAGGGGCGGCGGCGA
>Ga0222633_1000439_pt1 | contig 38676 bp, 33 predicted proteins | sample AntAcemetageno48_FD_179816 | JGI IMG/M metagenome (GOLD analysis project Ga0222633, IMG submission 179816) | Saline water microbial communities from Ace Lake, Antarctica - #48 | ecosystem: Environmental > Aquatic > Non-marine Saline and Alkaline > Saline | place: Antarctica: Ace Lake | collected...
GATTCTTAGACTTGCACATCATTTGCTGAAGTTATTTTAGAATAAGTCTCGACCTTCACCTTATAACGCTTGAGTAATTTCTCATAAAACATTTTATTGGTCTGCTCTCGTTTTTTCGAACTCCAATCACGAACAACCAGTTCTCGCACGTCATTAAGCTCTGATGCTTTACCTGCAGTATGCTCATCAATATGCACTAAATGTAAACCAAAGCCAGAATTTATAGGCCCCTGCCAACTTCCAACAGCGACCTCACCAAATGATTTGAGAAAATCCCCGCCTAAAACTCGCTGTATTTCTCGTTCCGACACAGCGTTAAATTGATGCGCTACCATCAACGGATCACCCATTGCTTGAGCAACAGTGTCAGTATTAGCGTCCTCTGCTTTGAGCTTAGCTAACAGAGACACCGCAGTAGTCTGCGCAGACTCACCACGTTTACTGGTATTAAAATAGATTTGTCGAAAACTAAAGCGGGAGGGCTGCCGATAGTCATCTTGGTGGCTTGTCAGATAAGCTTGTAGTTCCTGCTCGGTGGGTTCGTCGAAACTTGCTATATCATCGGAGATATATTCCATTTTCTGGGATAGTCTACGACGCACAATAGCATCCCCCTGATCTAGCCCCAATGCGATAGCTTCACGGTAAAGTACTTCTTCACGAATATACTTTTGAATCAATCCATCCACTTCTTCTTCAGAGGGCAAACGTTGCCTTACTTCTTCAAACCTTTTTAACAGGGCTTGTATTTGCATTTGTGTTACCACTATCTCGGCACCATCGGGCTGATAATCGTTGGACACTTGCTGGAAAAGCGCGAAGATCACGCCTCCCAGCAATAGAAATACAAATAAGGGCTCTTTGAATAGGCTTTTCATTTATCACTTATCACTTTTCTTCTATTAAGGTGCATATCAAAGGTACTGCCAAGTTAACTTGGCAGTACCTCACTGACCCCATTACTTCCATAATATCAATATTAAAGACTCTTTTGAGCCGTTGAGCCTAGGTGAGTGTCGCTCGATTCGTGGACTCCGTTGAGGTAGTCCCTGAACTTCGGCGAGAAGTTGACGGCGTTCTTTTCCCACCACGAACGGTACCCTGGGGACAGGGTCGCCCAACGAGTCAGCCTGTCCGATTCGTACCAGTCATCTTCGACTAGCGCCTGCGTTCGGTATTGATAATGCATCGAAGAGAAGTGCCAGGTCATCCGCTGCATAAGAAGCGAGTACTGCACCCGTTCGATTTCGCTCAAGTCTGTTCCTGACATGCCTTTCACCTGCAGATCCAATATCTCGAGGTTGTTCAAAAGCAAATCGGTGTATTCCGCGAACTGCTTGTCAATCGCCACCTTCGCGGCAACCTTCATGCCGTGGTTGTGCTGCCGTACCTGGGCCGCAAGATATCCCAGGGTCAAAAGAACGGCGAGGGCGCCTACCAGCTCGGCTAAAGCGCCCAGCGCATCACAATTCATCGGCTACCTCGCAAGCAGACGTGCCGGTGTTTGGGTCGATCGGAATTTTCTATTTATCAATCTGGTCAATTCGCCGTTGACAATAGGAAATTTAAGCGGCATTTACGCCAGATTGCAATCGTATCTCCGACTGCACCTGCCGCTTCCCAGTTCATAATCCACCTTCCCCGATTTTCAAACGTAACCCATCCAAAAGCTATCGAGTTAAAAGTTTGGACAATGGTAAGCAGGAACTCGATAGTTAATGTCAGTAAAGGTGCTAACTCATTGGCTTATAAATTCGCTCCCGAATGGTACTAGTTTAATGAACTATTCCAATCGCTGCTAGCGAGTAGAGCCTCGGATTCTCAATCCCCTGTTAAGTGCTCTACAGCCCGTATATCGGCAGGATGGGTAATAAGTAGGTAGAGTTCGATATCAGTGATTCTCCATTTAGAAAAACAAGCCAAATTTTTGATCACGCTCGATTGATTGTTGGCGACTAACATCTTCTGTCGTTCTGTCCACGATCCGTATTTCTTTGTATATCTAACTGGCTTAGAAGGTCGGAGATTAACCAAATTTTCTTCAAGTGAGATGTTTAGCTCCTGAACATCACTAACTACGTAACACAATCCTGAAATCCATATTACTTAACATAGTAGTAGGGCTGGATCAGGTTGACACAGAGGGATAGCAATGACGCAATTCAAGGAATATGAAGGAGTTACAATGATCATAAAAAATTATGCGGCACTAGGCGGTTTTTTGATGGCATTAGCCTTAACGGCGACTGCTGATACGGTCGTTTTCGATCTGGAAAATATCGGTGCAGATGGAACGCCAGTTAACACCGTTACCAATGAGGGAGTGACGATAACGATCGCGACGGAGGAGGATCAGATGGCTGCGAATACATATGGACCAGGACCAGCCGCCGATTGCTTTGTCGGGGCGTCCCCGGGGGGCTTCACTAACGTTCCGCTTAATCCAAGTAACGTTTCTGGCATCCGATTCATATCTACATGTTCGGGAGGCATCACGGATGCTACACCCATAACTTTCACCTTTTCTGAGGCCATCAAGGGCTTCGGTTTGACTACGCTGGACCTGCTAGAGCGGTGCTCCCGCAACGATGGCGTGACTTACACTCTTTCTGGTGATGGTGGCAGCACCTCGCACTCAATCAGTGGTGTGCAGGGGGAAAGCGGACTTGATCTAGATTTTGCGATATCCTCCTCGACATTCGATATTACGACCGTTACGTTTGACCACGCGGCAGGTTCTGTCTGTGGAGCGCTTTACGGCATCGACGACCTGTATGTTGAGGTTGCAGACCCAAATCCGGTTATATTTGGTAACACTTACATAAGTACTGGTGCTGGTGCAGAAGTTTATGGCGATATTTTGGCCAACACTTATCTAGTTGCTGGGGCCAGTACAGTTATTGAAGGCGATATTCAGATCGGAACAGCTGTTACAACCGGCGCGACGACTGGTATTGTAGGCAATATCAGGGCTGGCACGGCTGTAACGCTTGGGGCATCGACAGTTGTTGATGGCGATGTGTGCAGTGGCGCTGCTTTGACATTAGGCGCTGGTGCCGAATACAATAATGACGATTGTTCGTTTGACGCGATGACTTATACTAATAGTGACCTTATCGCTGCACAAAATTCCTACAATGCACTAACAGCAGCAGACGTAGCCGATCGTAATCAGCTGAATCCAACGATACCTGTAGACTTGACGCTTGACCCTGACGATGATTTAGCAACAATCATCGATGGAACTACTGTTGTGTATAATGCAACTAGTCTGACAACAACTGCGGGTATTACCCTTACACTTGACGGTGATTACGATTGGGTTTTCAACATCGCAGACATGTTGTCATTTGGTGCGGGTACCAGGGTCTTGGTTGCGGGTGGTGAAGGCAGTGTTACCTGGAATGTAGGCGGCTACGCATCTATAGGCGCAAACGCAGAAACCGTAGGTACTATCCTTGCTAATGGCTACATCAGTACGGGTCTGGGTGCCAAGGCAAGAGGCGCGGTTTCCCCTTCTCTTGCCTCTGAGCCTGCGCAGTCTTATTGTGGAGGCCTGTTTTCAGCTACGTCGTACGTTACGATAGGCGCAAACAGCACGGTTAGTTGCGCTGACTAGCTAATACTCCGTATGTATCGAGAAATGTCTAAAGTGAATCCGCTTTAGACATCCGACATTTTAGGAGTTAATACAACCCTCACCCGGATGTTTCCAGGCGAGGGTTTTCACCCGGCTCTACAGCGCGATCCACCGCTGAGCAAACCGTTCGCCGTTCGCCGATCACCGCTGACCGAGGTGGAGCCGATAGCCTGGACAGCTAAACCTGAATATTAAGGGTACTGCCAAGTTAACTTTTCTCATGGGGTAGGGCTTACTAAATCACGCCATTTTGAGATTTTTCTAGCGGCATACCACCACAGTTGAGTGATTTGGACGCGAATTATCGCAAATAAACCCCACCTTCGGTGCAGTAAGCGAGTTAACTTGGCAGTACCCAGGGAATACTTTGTTCTGGATTTCATGTATTGCAAATACGAATCATTATCATTACTATCCTTGCTCCTCAACGCAATGGAAAACATGGTATGCAAAAGTATTCAATCCAGATTGCAGGACTTCTTTGCCTCTCGATCATTGGCGTAGCTCCTACAATACACGCGGCTGAATCAGATCTGGAAGAGGTCATTGTTCAAGCGGCCCGTATTCAACAGCCCGTAACCTCCATCGCTGGAGCTGTCACGATTATTGATCGCGAGTCCGTCCGGATCCAGTCTCAGATTGCTGATGATCTTGCCAGCGTTCTTTCCAGAACAGTTCCTGGCTTTGCGCCCAGTTCACAAAAATTGGCGGGCCGTGGTGAGACACTTCGTGGGCGCAATCCGCTGTACTTGATTGACGGCGTTCCTCAGCACAATGCACTAAGAGACGGCCAGAGAGATGGCCACTCGCTAGATTTGGCGTTTGTCGAGCGTATCGAAGTAATTAGCGGGTCTAACGCAATACAGGGGGTGGGTGCTACTGGCGGCGTCGTTAATACGGTGACACTATCGCCGAAATTCAATGAAAAATTCCGATTCAATGTTGGCGCGCGCCTTCGCAGTGACGACGGATTTGACAGTGATGCTACGAGTTATAAAGTGCAAGCGACAGCGATGGGGGGCAGTGAAAAGTTCGCCGTAGTAGCCGGGGTAGCTCTGCACGAACGAGGCTTGTTTATTGATGCTAATGGTGATCCTGTCGGGCTATATCCCACGCAGGGCGACATTATGGATTCATCCTCTCATAACCTTTTTTTGAAAGGGGCCTGGCAAGCGACTGATGACATGGTGCTTAGTCTGATGCTGACTGATTTCAATCTAGAGAGAAACGGTGATTTTCGTAGTGTAAATGGTGACCGAACAATTGGCTTGCCGACCGGGACGATTGAAGGCAGTCCGGCTGCGGATGTAGGTGACCCAGCTAGCAATGAAACGACTGCAGTTTCAGCGACTTTGCGTCATGATAATTTCATGGGAGGGACTTTCACTGTGCAGGTTTTCGACCAGAGTCACGAAGCATTGTTCGAAGGCGGGACCTTTGGCAACTTCTTTAGGCTAACGCCAACAGGCGGGCCCTTTCTTGACCAGTCGGCGATCGTTTCGGATAAGAATGGTCTGAAAAGCACTTATCAACGAGCGCTAGATAATGGTATTAACATCACTGTGGGTCTTGATTGGTTTCGTGACGACTCAGCCCAGAAGTTAGCGCAGAGTGGGAGGGAATGGGTGCCACAAACGCGGTTTGAAACGATTTCTCCTTTCGCGCAGTTTAGTTGGATGGTTACGCCTAGTATAACCCTGTCCGCTGGCGCCAGACGTGAATATGCCAGACTCGAAGTCGGCGACTACACGACGATTGCGGCCGCAAACAGCACATTTGTAGGTGGTGGTAATCCGAATTTTGAAGAGACGTTGACTAACTTCGGGGTTGTTTGGCAGTTTGCTGATGATTGGCGTTTATACGGCTCATATAGTGAAGGTTTTACAATGCCCGATGTGGGGCGAGTATTGCGAGGGGTTTCAACACCTGGGCAGGACGTGGAGACGCTACTCAATGTTGAGCCTGTGGTCACCGACAACCTTGAAGCTGGCTTAGAGTTTAATAACGGTAAGCTACAAGCACGCTTGACCTACTTTGAGTCGGAAGCAGAAAACGGATCTAGATTACGTACAAACAGTGTTGGTATCTTTGAGGTAGAGCGTCAGCGGACGAAAATTGATGGGTTCGAGTTGGTGGTTGACTATATGTTCAGAGATGCCCTTGGATTCGGTGCTAACTATTCTTCTACAAATGGACGGTTTGATAGTGATCGGAACGGCAGTATCGATTCAGACTTAGATGGCTTGAACATTGGACCTAATCGGCTCAATGCACACCTGTACGGAAACTTGGCAGCTTCAATAGATTGGCGCTTGCAGGCATATCGTTTAGAAGACCGAGATTTTGACGGCATCAATGGTCCGAGTGCGCCTGGTTTTAATGGCTATACCCTTGCAGACCTAGCTCTGCGTTGGCAGTCCAACAATGGGTTATGGGCACTGACGATAGAGAATTTGTTGAATGAAGACTACTTCACGTATTTTGCGCAAGTTGAACCGTCTCAGCGCAAAGATACCAATTTTACGGGTAACGGGCGAACCATAGCTGTTGGTTGGCAGCACCAGTTCTAAAGACTCATGCTAATTCTACTACACCGCTGGTTGGGCGTTCTCGCAGGTAGTGTTCTTATACTGCTGAGTGTTAGTGGGTTTCTATTGCTGTGGATGGATGAATACATTGACTGGAGATATCCTGCGTTACCTGACGAGGCTGATTTCATTTCGCCGGATGCAAGGCTGATTGAGGGCATTCTACTGGCAGCCAATCCCCGTGTCTCTTCGCTTGGTATGCCGACAATTACTAGGCCTTACTATCACGCTTATCTTGAAGGAGGGCGGCAACAAATTTATCACCCGACGACGGGTGAATTGCTAGCTAACTGGACTTGGGTGGATAGTGTCCCTCTGTTTTTCTTCGAACTTCACGCTAGATTGCTGCTTGGCGAGGTTGGCCATCTTGCGGTCGGTGTCACAGGTATTGCTTGCAGCATCAGCATCATCTCTGGTTTGCTCATTTGGTGGCGACGCAGGCGAATATTTAGAGTTCGGTTTTTGTTGCCTTCGGGTGTGAATTGGGTGCAGTTGTTGAAGAGCCATGTGGCGCAGGGAGTAGTTATCTCGATGCTGTTCTTGGTACTTAGCGTTACCGGTATCGCGATGGTATTTCCCGATCCATTTCGAGATGCGCTAAATTTTGGATTCGGTGTAAATGGCCCGCTGAGACCACAAGCCTGGGAATTAGAAGCGTATTCAGGCGAAATTCAGTGGCCGCACATACTCGCTTCAGCAGAAAGAGCATTACCCAATGCAGCGCTCCGCTTTGTAACCCCGCCTCGCAATGATGCTTCGCCAATAATGCTTCGCCTTCGAATGCCCGCGGAGTTGCACCCTAACGGACGATCCTATCTGGCGGTAGTGCCTGGATCGGGCGAAATATTGGAGATCGTTAGTGCTCCCGAGCTTGGGCTAGGGCCGATTATCTTGGATGCTTTCTATCCGGTTCATTCAGGTAAGACAAATTGGTTTGGCCATAAATTTGTACTAAGCCTAGTGTCTTTCTCGTTACTTTATCTGGCAGTTAGTGGGTTAGCCATTTTTGTGCAACGTAGTGAGTTCGGTCGCAAGCCAGTCTAGGTAGAGTCGACTTTCGGGTACTGCCAACTCAATCAAAAGTTGGGGTCAGAGTAGGGTGCCAGAGTACCCTGACAGAAAGTGTCAGTATACTTTGACCCTTTACACTGACCCCATTTCTTTAACATTTTTACTCTGTCCCTTTACTCTGACCCCAAAAATTGGCGTAAACATAAAGGCAAGCCACGTAAGATTGTCACGGACAAATTGAGAAGCTATAACGTGGCCCATAGAGAGCTTATTCCAGAGACGATTCACGATACATCGCAATACGCCAACAATCGAGCTGAACTCTCCCATGAGCCGACACGAGTGAGGGAGCGGGGCATGAGGAAGTTCAAATCGATGGAGCAAGCGCAGCGGTTTTTGAGTGCCCATACAGCTGTATACAATTTATTTAATCTAGGGCGTCACTTGGTATCAGCAGGAAACTATCGGTATTTTAGATCACGTGCCTTTGCGTCTTGGGAAAAGGCAGTGGCGATATAGCAGTTGGAAATAGCGGCTTTTCTCGATTCTAGTAGTTAACTTGTCAATACCACCATCAGTCTTCGCGATTCGATTCGGGGGTGGGGGTTTTGATGTAATCAGGTCGCTTATCATAATGGACACTCAATCACACGATAGGTCAGATATCACGCATTAGAGTGGATATTGGTGGATTATTGGGTCACAATTTCTCAGGAGGTCGTACGTTTAGACCGATAATATGCAAGTTACGGTGAGCTTTAGTGAATGTAGTTCAGAATGTGTTCCAGATTTGGTGGCTAGCAGAATGGATCTAACTAGTGCGCACGCTAAAATGGTTCGTGACTTGTACTTGGAAAGTGAAAAGAGAGCGAACAGAGATCTTTCGGATTCTCCAGAGTATGACACCCAAAAAGTGATATCCGATTTCTATGAAGATTGGTTTCGAAATACTGAGTACGAGGTCCGAAGGGAATGTGCGGGGAAAGTTGACGTCGTGGTTTTCAAAAATGATGACGAACAAATCTATTATGAACTGAAGACCTACTATAAATCCAACGAGAAGATAGGAACTAAAGAGATCTTTAAGGATGTAGAAAAACTGGCTGTGAAGATAGGTCAGAAACCCGGCCGGAAAGCATACATCTTAGTTGCAGGCCGCAAAAAAAAGTTGGGTAACGGACCAGTGTTTGTAGATCATCACGTGTCTGACAATCGTGAGTACTACGATGTCCCGAATCAGGACAACGTATTCCTCAGGCCCAGCAGAAAGGATGTTTCAAAGGGCCAGACGTTCGTTCTGACTTGGGAAGTAATCCTAAAGTCCAGTTAGTATTCACTTAGCAACATTACTGTGAATCGAAAGCATGAAGTCGCCTTTGGTAGACATTCGGATCATATACCCACGTCTTTAGGTGGGTTTTGCCATATGTGACCTATATAACTCAGCGATTCTATCCTCATCAACGACTACGAACTGGATTTTCGAGCCTCGTTCGTCTGAGATCTTTTCAGCTTCTCGCGTTATCATTTCCCTATAGTTGTTCGATAGTTTGCCAAGGATAAAAAGGTATACGAGCGGAGCCTCGAGAAGTATCTGCAGCTTTTAACCTTACGACCGTCTTTGGGGGCGGGACTTTTACGCCACTAAATGGTTCGATCAGCTGCGCATCATCCCCCGCGCTGGCAACTGATTTAAACAGCTCGCTCATCAAGACCTTTCGGTATACCACAGTATTCCATGTCACATTCAATAATACAGAACCCGAAATCGTCCCAAGCAATGAATAACATGGTATCCGCAGTATTCGACAGTCTTAGAGCTATGCAGAGATTCCGTACGACGCCTCAATTTTTCCCTAACCACAGCCTACGTGGCCCCGACGGTGGACCAAGGGACTATTACGACATTTCTGCCGAGTAGGGATGTTCTTTAGGGTTGCTTGAATCTTGTAACAACCGCAGGAACTGCGGCTATAAATGGTGGCCGGAGGTGGAATCGAACCACCGACACAGGGATTTTCAATCCCTTGCTCTACCGACTGAGCTATCCGGCCATATAGGTATTCTTGGAAGGTTCTCGTTGTTCATGAAGCTATACATGAGGTCATGAATCGAGAGGCCGGTATTAAATCGAAGCAGGGCAGTTGAGTCAAGTTAATCGGCCGGTTTGGTGCTAACAGATAGCCGGCAGGTGGGTGTGACGGTTTGCGTTGCTGGTGATGCGTATCAGGGCGGGCTGCAAATTGGTCTTCTGACCTTTGTGTTCGGTGATCGACCAGGTTTGATCAACCCACTGGACGACAAACAGTTTACTGGGCTCGTCTGTAAGTTGAACGAAGCCTTTTAGCCTCAGAGTGGTGTCGTCCAAGGAGGCTAGCCAGCGTTCTAGAGAGTTCTTCTCCAGAGGTTCAATGATCGGAATGGTCTTGGAATGAAAGCCGGGGTGCGGGACGTCAAGCTTCGCTGGGTGGGTTTCGATTGCGGATTGGCTCTTGAGCCATTGCGTTAATTCCTGCAGCTCAGGTTCGCTCATGAGATCGGTTTTGCTCAACTGCAGGTGATCAGCCTCATTGAGTTGCTTTTGAATGTGCTGGCCGATGAACTTGTCTTTGACCAATTTTTTGATTCGAGTGGCATCAACCAGAGTTTTGGTTTCTGTGAGCGTAAACCCAGGCCAGGATTCGACCCGGCGTTGCAGCCTATTGGGTTCGGCAACACCGCTTGCTTCTAACAGCACCCAATCAATCTGGTCGGCAATGGCTAGGATCTGTTCTGCCGCTTGCTCCATGCCACCAGCGAGAGAACAACAAACGCAGCCGTTCTCCAGAGCCACTGTCATATCGGCCTGGGTGTTAAGCAGCTCAGCATCGATGTTCAGGTCGCCGAAATCATTGACGAGTACCGCGTATCGCACGCCATGATTGTTGTGAAGTTTTTCGTTTATCAGGGTGGTTTTTCCACTACCCAGATAGCCGGCGATGATCGTGATGGGCAGATTAAACATTTCGGCTACTAAAGGGGTTCAATGGGAAAGACCTTACCTTCAAATACGGTGGCCAGGATTTGAATCTCACGTAGTCTCTCGCCGCCGATCTCGTATGGGTCCTGATCAAGCACAACAAAGTCCGCCTTCTTCCCTGCTCGGATGCTGCCGGTTTCGTTTTCAAGGCCCAATACTCTGGCGGCATCGATGGTGATAGCCCGCAATGCCCGATCGAGACTCATGCGGAGCTCTGGGCCAACAACCAGACCTTCACAATTCTCTCGGGTGACCGCAATCCATGCACTATAAAGCGGCATTGCTGGCGCCATAGGGAAGTCCGAGTGAAAGGTGGTGAGGATGTCTGCCTGCTCGCAGCTGCCGACTCGTGCCATCTGGTAGGATCGCTCGATACCCACGCCCGCATCACCGTATGCGGCACTGAGCTCATGCAGGTAATAGACATTGGCAGAAACGTAAGCACCCAGAGCTTTGATTCGATGCACCTGTTCTGGCGTACTAAAGCCAAAGTGTTCGATGGTGAAGCCATGGTTAAACCTTGGTCGTTCCCATTGCAGTTTTTCTAAGGTGTCCAGGGCCAGCTCCAAACCAAGGTCGCCGGTGCAATGCACGTGTATTTGAAAGCCAGCATTCCAGTAGACGCGAGCCGCCGCTTCAAACTCTTCTGGGATCATCAGCCATTCGCCCAGGTGGTCGTCGATATAGCCCGGGCTTTGTAGCATCGCAAGCTGGGAGAAGAATGCGCCGTCGGTGAACATTTTGATTTTTTTGGCGAAGCGGAACTTGCTTGTGTTTCGCTCTGGTAGCGATTCTGCAAAGGCAAGCCCCTGCTGATGTCCACCCTGTTCGGCTCGGAGGCGATTGATGTGGGCAACACCTAGCACGCGGAAAGGCGTGCTATCCACATCAAGCAAAGACCTTGCTGTTTCCCACTCGGTGATGAGGTCATCAAACAAGCCTACCGCCATGTCGCCGATGGTGGTGTGTCCGCCAAAGTGAGCTAGTTGTTTTAATCTGGTCAGGCCCTGACTGATCCACTCGGGGGACATGATGATACCGTTGAGCTTGCCGATCGCGTAGCTCAAACCGTTCTCATAGAAGTGACCATTGTCATAGTCGATTTGAGGTCGTCCCCGAACCTTATCTTCGTCAATACCAAGTTTGTTCATCATCGCGGTATTTAGATAAACCTCATGGAAGGACCGCTGCCAAACCACAGCGGGCCTCTCACCGAATACTTCGTCCATCACGCCGCGGCTCATTTCGCCATGCCAATGCCGGTGATAACCCCAGGTAAAGAAGGCTTCGTCTTTCGGCAGAGATTGATGGTTTTCTTTCAGTTTGGTGATATATGCCGCAGGCGTTGTCGTGGCAGGCACAGTCTCCCAGGGAAACTTCCATTCCAGGGCGGTGATGAATTGCATGGGCAAGAGCACAGCTGCCATGACTGGATGCAGGTGGGGGTCGATAAAGCCTGGCATCAAAATCTGATCTGCAAAGCTGTCGTTGATGAAGTGCTCATCTTTGCTCAGCCACGGCTGTAAAGACTCGATACTACCGACTTCCAAAATAATGCCATCTCGAACCGCCACAGCAGTGCCAGTGGGCCAGGCTTCATTCATAGTGATGATTTTTTTTGCCGTAAATACTTCAATCATATGATTCGCCTTAGCCCTTCATTCGGCTGGAAGTGGGGTCGTAGTAGGGCGCTAGTTGTACGTCGATAGGGTAACGCTTTGAAGCGACTTCGATCACATAGTCGGTTTCGGCTATAAGGTTTTTAGTGACGCCCTGTCGGTGCTGGATGCTAGCGATACCCAGTGAGCGTCCGACCCGATGTCCCCACATGCCAGACGTTGTAATACCCACTTGTGCGCCATCGGCATAGATTGGCTCATCGTGAATAAGCCGAGGTGCGGCGTCGTCTGTAACGGCGATGTTCACGAGTCTTTGAGTGAGGGGTTTGGATATGCCCTGCAGTGCGCCTTTACCGATAAAGTTAGGCTTCCCCATGTCTACCGCAAAACCGAGGCCGGCCGCCATTGGCGACGTTTCATCGTCGATATCGTGACCCATGTGTTTATAGCTCTTCTCGATTCTGCAGGCATTCATGGCGTAAAAGCCTGCATGGGTCAGTCCATATGATTTTCCGGCAGTCATTAGTTGCTCATATACATGGGCGACAAATTCGGTGGGGATGTAGAGCTCGTAGCCGAGTTCCCCTACGTAGGAGAGCCGGTTGATGCGAACTTGCGCATATCCAATCTCGATATTTCTGGATTGGTAATAGGGTAAACCTTGATTGCTCAGATCTTGTGGAGAAATGCTCTGCAGAAATGCTCGGGAGTCCGGTCCCATGACACCCAGCATGCTGAGCCCGCTGCTTTGATTAAAGGCCATCGCGTGAGCATCTTTCGGGATATGAGTGGTGAGCCAATGGAAATCTTTGACTTCGGTCGCGCAACTACTGACGATCATAAATTCGTCATGCGCGACTCGTGTAATCGTCAGGTCTGCCTCAATACCACCGCGCTTGTTTAGCCATTGGGTATAGACGACCTGGTTAACTGGCACGTCGATATTGTTGGCACTGATTTGATTGAGGGTCGCAGCGGCATCGGGGCCCTTGAGGATGAAGATGGGATAACTGGCTTGATCAAACAGGGCAACGCGATCGCGAATGGCGAGGCACTCATGTTCACAATTGTCGAACCAGTTTTGTTTGCCATAGCTGTATTGGTATTGGCTCGTCTTGCCTTGGTTGGGTTCTGAGTAGGTCACATCATGATCGTGATACCAATTAGGTCGCTCCCAACCACCAAGTTCTCCCATCACAGCACCTTTGGCAACTAACTTGTCGTGTATGGGGCTGGTTCGTGCGTTGCGCGCGCTGTCGAACTGGCGTTCAGGCCAATGCATGGCATACAGCAGACCAAGGGTTTCTTGTGTGCGGTCCGCTAAAAATTGTCGATTTGCCTGAAAGCTAAAAGTCCGTTTGATGTCGACGTCGAATAGCGACATCGGTGCATGTCCATCGATCATCCAATCGGCAAGCACCTTTCCTACGCCGCCAGAGGACTGGATGCCAATAGAGTTAAAACCGGCAGCGACAAACAGATTGTTGAACTGACCGGTCGGGCCAAGAAGATAACGGTCATCTGGTGTAAAACTTTCTGGTCCGTTAAAGAACAGTTGGATGCCGGCATTCTCGAGCGAGGGGAATCGCTTTACAGCTTGCTCTAATATGGGGGAAAAGTGGTCGATATCTTCAGGCAGTGTGCCAAAAGCAAATTGATTACTGACGCCATCCAGCGACCAGGGTTTTGCGTTCAACTCAAAAGCACCGAGAAGAAGTTTGCCAGCGTCTTCCTTAAAGTAAGCCTGCTCATCAGGGACGCGCAGAGTGGGCATGCCCGGGGTCATGTTCTGCATAGGTTCGGTGACAATGTAAAAGTGTTCCGCTGCCTGAAGAGGGATCGGCACACCAATTTTTGCGCCGAGCTGTCGGCTCCACATTCCCGCTGCGATCACAACCTGTTTGGTTTGAATAACACCTTCACTGGTCTCAACGCCAGTAACCTCAGCGCCGTTCTGGAGGATGTTCAACACCTCTTGATGCTCGAGCAGTTGCGCGCCTAGCCTGCGAGCGCCGGTTGCAAGGGCCATGGTGGTGTCGACGGGGTTGGTTTGGCCGTCACCAGGAATATGAACTGCGCCCTCGACCTTGTCCAGGGAGATGTCTGGCCAGTAATTTAGTACGTCTGTTGGGCTTAGAACATCGACATCAACACCAAAAGCTCGTGCGGTTGAGGCCTGCCGGAGGAGTTCCTCAAGTCGTTCTTGGTTGAGAGCCAGGCTGATCGAGCCAGTCTGCTTGAACCCTGTATGTTGACCAGTTTCGGCTTCTAGCTGAGAAAACAATTCAGTAGTGTATTTGGCAAGGCGGGTTAAGTTCTTGCTTGCCCTTAGTTGACCCACAAGTCCAGCAGCGTGCCAGGTGGTGCCAGCGGTAAGCTGATTTTGCTCGAGGAGGACAATGTCGGTGACGCCGCGCTTGGCGAGGTGATAGGCGATTGAGCAGCCGACGATACCTCCGCCGATGATGACAACCTCGCAGCAGTCAGGAAGCTTGCGCATATCAAAAAACCTTCCTTGCCATGTTTAAGTATTCGCTTCAGTTTTTGGTGAAGCTTATTTTTCCTCAGGTACATAGCCCTCGGCATGATCGATGGCGTCGCCAACGAGGAATTTATCCCGCTGTTCATTCAAGTACTTGCGGGATGCCTTATCCATCATGTTGAGGTGCTTCTCATTAATGAGCATGGTCTGATGGGTTTGCCACTCTTGCCAGGCTTTAACGGAGACGCTGTCGAAGACAACTTGGCCTTTTGGACCTGGAAAGGGAGCAACTTCAAGACCCGGGAGTTCTTCTTTATAGCGTGAACACATCACGGTGCGGCTCATAGGTTTCTCAATTTTTGGTTAGTGTGTCGATAATTTTGGTCACAGGGCGAGTCAGGCCGATTGATTGCGGTGACTCAATGGAATACCACAATGCTTCTGGTTCCCCAAGATTATCTCTGTCAGATTCACATGTTACGTGAACTGGCGTGATATCTAAATGAAAGTGAGTAAACGTGTGTCGAAATGCCGGCAAATCCTTGAGCTCTCCTGAAATGGATAGTTGATCCAGCATGTTTGGCACATCGCCAGGTTCACATTCAGGGAAGCTCCAGAGACCTCCCCATAGTCCATTTGTTGGGCGTCGTTTGAGGAATAGTTCTCCAGCAGCATTTTGGGCTACCAACATGCAGGTTGACTTTACGGGTTTGTCTTTTTTTGGCTTTTTGCCTGGGTATTGATCAACTAAATTCTCAGTAAATGCCGTGCAGTCTGCTGCCACAGGGCAGTCAGGGCATTGGGGACGGCGTCGAACACACATTGTGGCGCCTAGATCCATGATCGCTTGAGTATACTCAGCGGTTCGAGATTCTGGCGTTAGAGACTCAGCTTTAGACCAGAGCTGCTTTGCAACCGCTGGTTGCCCCGGCCAGCCGGCAACAGCACCATGTCTTGCTAGTACCCGCTTTACATTGCCATCCAAAATGGCCGCGTGCTGCTGCATCGCAATTGCGCGGATCGCACCAGCGGTAGACCGGCCGATACCCGGCAGCGATTCTAGCTCTTGTTGGGTCTCAGGAAACTCGCCGTTAAATTGTTCGCTGATGATTTTTGCGGTCTTATGCAGGTTTCTGCCCCTGGCGTAATAACCAAGCCCTGTCCACAGATGTAGCACTTCATCCTGATTAGCCTGTGCCAACGTGTTCACAATGGGGAAGCGAGCTAAAAATCGTTCATAGTAGGGAATGACCGTAGCGACCTGAGTCTGCTGCAGCATGATCTCAGAAACCCAAACCCGATAAGGTGTGATGTCCTGCTGCCACGGCAGGTGATGCCTGCCGTGTTGATCAAACCAGGATAAAAGCCGCTCAGAGAATGTGTCTGACATTCTTTAGTTGAGCACTTTAGTTGAACAAGCCTTTCAGCAAATCTTTGGCTCTATCCTTTAGTTCGTCGGGTATTTGCTCTTCAAGCTTCTTCCTAATGGCGTCGGCGCCCTGGCGTTTGATTTGTTGGGTCGCAAGATCTTTGATCAAATTGGTGATCGCGGAACGATCCGGCAGGCAGAGCTCGATTACTTCAGCGTCCAGTGAGCCCTCGCAATGCAGAGGGAAACGCACGCCGGTGAGACTTGGGCTGACTTTAAATTGTCCGGCGCTTTCAAGCAGAGTAGCCTCCAGATCATAAACCAATGTATTGGCAAAGTAGTCAATGCCGCCTTTGCCACCGATACGCATGTTTTCGATTGAGGCCGTTAAGGTTTGATTCTGTATGATGCCGGCATTGAAATTGTGATCTCCCGCCAATAAAGAAAATGGCAGCATGTCCGGCCACTCGGCAATACCGGATTTTTTTCCCTGCAAACTATCGACGATGATGGCGATTTTCTTAAGAGGACGTACATCGAGGGTGCCATCGGCAATTTTGAAGGTCGACTTGCCATTTAGGCTATTGACCAGATCGCTCATCATATGGCCCTTGAAAGCGTGGTTAGCATTCAACTCGAGGGTACCAGTGATGGCATCAAACTCCAGCGCTTTGGTGATATCGATGCCAGTGCTGGTAAAAATTGATGTTGTGCTCGTTGTTTTGCCAGCATAGTTGCTGGCGATCTGAAATGTGATGTTACCGTTATAGGCATCGGCGTTGCCGGTGATGTTGAGCTGTTGACCCAGGTTGTTCACTTTTAGTTTGAAGTTCGTTGCGTCCCAAGTGTCATATTGCAAATTGTTGATGCTGAAGGTGCCGTTGACATTGATATCTTGCAAGGTCGAAAGGGGTATCACCTCACTATCACTTTCCACAATTGTGGTCTTGGTCTTGGTGTTAGCACTGCTTTTCGTGCCAGATCCAGAATCCCCGTTAGGTTCGAGATAGTCCGATGCGATGATCTTATCGACGCTCAGGTTGAAATCGATGCCTGTTTTCGCCGTGAGAATTAACGTCACTGCACCCGTCAGCTTACTTTGGTCCAGGTTGAGGTTCAGATTCGTTAATTTGAGACGATTAAGATCGCCTTTGATATCAGCATCCAAACTAACATTGGTGAGCGCGTCGGGGTTTTCGGTTTCGATCGGAGCATCCAGAGCTGCCATTAGCCGCTTTGCATTAAAGCTTGGAGCGCTAATTTTTCCGGTGAGTGCGGTTTTGCCAAAGATATCTGTCGCTTCGATACCAAAGGCCAGTTTTAGGTCTGCCAGAGCAAGTTCGCTGTTGTTGAGTTTTGCGATACCGTTACGGGTGTTGACCTTGCCGTTGAGTTTAAGAGTCGTGGCTATAGAAGCTGTGTCTGGTTGATTGATCGTGCTGGTGATAGTGAAATTCTCTAACGTGAATTCATCCAGAGATTCGTTGATCGCCGCTTTCCCTGCCAGAGAGGCGGTGGCGCTCAGGTTGCTAATTTTGTCGGCAAAGTTCAGATCGCCAATGATATTGGTGGTAATACCTGTGCCTAGTGGGCCAGTACGAAATTGACTAACCGTTAGCACAATATGGCTATTGGTCGATTTGTCCAGATAGTTCACCGTGGCATGGGTGATGTCTATGCCGCCGATGTCGACGCTCAAACTGTCACCAGCACTGGTTTCGTTGTGGTCGCCAGTACTGGCCGCTTCTGCCGTCGAAACCTCCCAGTTGCCCTTGCCTGTGGTATCCACCTCTGCATTAACGGTTAGGCCGTCGACGCTAAGCCCGCTCACCTCAACACTGCCAGCAAAGATCAAGGGGATCAGTTTTAAGTCAACGTTAGCGGATTTTAGGCTGGCAAGCGGAGCTGTGGATTTTGGTGTGGTGATATCGATTTCGGTCAGCGCAATGGCAATTGGTGGAAAGTAGCGCCATTTAATATCGCCGTTGATCACCAGTCCATATCCCGTCTGGGCCTGAACTGCCTTGGAAATTCTCTGCTTATACGCGCTGGGGTTGTTGAGCAGCACCATAAGGGCCACCACAAAGATGACGATGATACCCACCAGAGTGGAAACGATAATGAGAGGCCGAGACATAGTTCTTCCTTTACGTTAACTTTTTGGTGAGAAGCATATAACCACGAGCGGTGACGTAACGGGCCTATTATGCAGCGTTAAGTGGCGATAAGAAATCGATAGGTAATACAGGTTATGCAGCAGGGCTCGCTAGGTTTGTTAGCAGTTCGGCGACGACTTTGCGAATATTGGTGCTTTCATCATCGGCATGGGCAGACAGAGTTTTCGGCAGGTCAGCGGGCTTGAGCTGGGCCAATGACCAGAGCGCGGTTTCTCTCACCAGTGGTTCCTGATCATTCAGTCTGCTTCTAACCAGATTCTCATAACCACAAAGCTTTAGCTCGCCAATCTTGTGAAGCAAAACAGCCCGGGTCCAGTGCGGGAATTGGCCATAATAATGCGCCATAATATTATTAAGCCGAGCGTCTGAATTCATTCGCGTCTGAGGGAAGCGAACCGATAGGGCCTCGACCGCCCCGTATATCTTCCATCGAGGCGAGTAAGAAGGTCACAGCTTCGACTTCTTAATTTACTGTGTATACGAATTTATAACGGTCGTCGTCGGCAGCCTGATAACGAAGGTTTGCCAGCGCGATGTAGACATGATTGCGCAGTTCTGAGTCATCGATATCATTGCGTTGAAGAAGGATATCGGTTGTTCTGTTGGAGTCAATTTCTTGAAGGATTCCGACCACTTTACGCCGGACTACCCGGGTCACCAAGGGATTCGACAGGCTACGTTCCAAGTCCAGCAGGGCCCCTTCTCCATGTTGTTGTAAAGCGACTCCTGCTCGATCGAGATGGGCTGGGTTAGCAAGCTTATCGACGAGTTTGGCGACCAGCCTAACGTCCTTTACGGTGCCGGTGGGGATAATGGCTTTGTCGACCACCAGCGGATCGGTGGCATCCAATAGTTCAAGGAGGTAACCACTGTAGTCTCTGCTGCCAACGGCGCCTAGAACATCGGCTGCAAACATACGATCTTTGCTGGCGAGGATGTACTGCATGTAATTGGTAATGTCGAGGCGGCCCAATTCTAGATATATTACCGAGATATTATGCGTTATGGCAGCTGGTGGCGAGAGCAGTGTTTATTTGCTGCAGGGTAAGATGATAACCTCGAGCCTGACTGATCCGAGGAGTTTTGCATGTCAGACGTGGGCACCGAAAAGAATCCGCTACGAGTGGCGATTATTGGTTCTGGGCCGGCAGGTTTTTACACTGTGAGCAATTTTTTAAAACATACCGATGTCCACGTTGAGATGGATATGTTTGATCGTCTGGCAACGCCCTTCGGCCTTGTTCGAGCAGGGGTTGCTCCCGATCATCAAAAATATAAGACCGTGACCCGGGCCTACAATAAAAGCGCCGAGCACGAGAATTTTCGCTTTTATGGTAACGTGGAGTACGGCTCCGACATTAGTCTCGATGACCTCAAGCAGCATTATCACCAGATCATTTTCTGCTCTGGTGCCCCAGGAGATCGAAACTTGAATGTTCCTGGCGAGGATCTAGATGGCAGCCACTCGGCAACGGATTTTGTTGCCTGGTACAACGGTCACCCTGACTACGTTGATTATCAATTTAATCTGCAAGCTGAGAGTGCAGCAATCGTTGGACTTGGAAATGTCGCGATCGATGTGGCAAGAATACTTCTCAAAACTGACAATGAATTGATACCCACTGATATGGCGGATCACGCCCTAGCAGCCCTAAAGCAATCCAATATCAAAACAGTTTATATTCTCGGTCGTCGGGGTCCCGCTCAGGCGGCTTATACCCCTCCTGAGATTAAAGAGATGGGTGAGCTGGAAGATGCAGAAGTTTCTGTTCTGGCCGACGAGGCAACCATTGATCCAGCAAGTAAAGCTGAAATGGAACGTAATGGAGACAAGAATGTCGCCAAAAACGTTGCTGCCATCGAAGACTTCGCTTCCCGAACGCCCACCGGCAAAAGCAAACAGTTAGTGATCCGCTTCCTGGTTTCTCCGACAGAGTTAATCAGTGACGAAGACGGTCGAGTTTCTGGGATTAAGATACTTAAAAATGAAGCCTACGCTGCGGAAGACGGCAGTGTGAAAGCGAGACCCACTGGCAAGGAAGAGATTATCCCTGTGGGTCTAGTGTTTCGATCCGTCGGTTATCGAGGTGCTGCGCTGCCAGAGATTCCGTTTAACGATAGTTGGGGAACGATTGCCAATGAAGGTGGGCGCATTGTTGATAATGGCGAACCTGTTACTGGGCTTTATACCGCTGGCTGGATTAAGCGAGGTCCAACCGGCGTGATTGGCACCAACAAAACCTGCGCTCAGGAAACTGTCAAGTTGATGGTTGAAGATTTGAAGGCGGGCAAACTGCTTTCTCCGGTCAGTCCGAATGTCGATACAGCAAAAGAGCTGATTAAAAGCCGGGTTGCAGATTTCTTTAGTTTTGATGACTGGAGCAAACTTGATGCCACTGAAACCAGTCGAGGTGAATCACAAGGTCGGCCCAGGGTGAAGTTTACTAAAGTGGCGGATATGTTAAAGGAATTAGGCCGGTAGTCAGTGCAGGCGGTAGCAAAAGAAGCATTTACCGAGGAAGTACGGCGCGCGATTTTCAACCACTTCAAGCTAGTTCTAGGCGACTGGCAAGATTTAGGTGGTTTCGAGAGTTTTGTTTTTGCCCAGACTGCTGCAAAGCGGATCTTCAGAGTCACCCACATCAGTCATCGCTCGCTGGCGGATGTTGAAGCTGAACTTGGATTTTTATTTTTCTTGAAATCCAACGATGCCGCCGTCAGCCAACCGGTCATGGCAGCTCATGGCAAACTTGTTGAGCAGGTTGGAGAGTTCATTTGCTGCCAATTTGTGATGGCAGACGGGCAACTTGTCACCCAGCAAGATTGGCAAAGCCCACTGTTTGAAAATTGGGGTAGATCCATTGGCCAATTCCATCGGCTCGCAAGTCAGTATCAACCCATCGGCGCAAAACGCTTCGATTGGCGTGTAGATGCCAATTTGGACTTCCGTAGTCGAATACCAGCAACCGAGAGCAAAATCCTTGAACTTGCTGATGTGCACCTTGCGACGCTAGGAGATTTTCCGACAAACACGCGATGTGTATGGGTTGATTCATTCCGACGCCCATCCGGGCAATTTCTTCTCCCACAATAACCGTCTAAGGTTTTTCGATTTTGACGATTGCTGCTATCAATGATTTGTCTTTGACGTAGCAACAGTGTTGTTTGGAGCTGTTCTGCAACCCTGGGTTGGAGATTCAGCGGCGCAACGAGAGCGAGAAGCCAAAAGCTTTTTAGCTGCTTTCTTAGATGGTTATAGCCAGGCGTTCAACGCTCCAGATTTCATGTTGGAGCAGCTGGGCCTATTTCTAAAGCTAAGAGAGCTGAGCTTGTACGCAGTGATTCATAGCCATCTGGATGTCAACAATCTTGATGAGGACTTCCCCATAAAAGTCATGAAAGGTAGGCAAGCAAGGCTGGAAGCGGACCTGCCTTTTCTTGAGATTGATTTCACCTCGCTGTAGGTGAACCATCGTATTTAACTTATTAATACCAGAATATATTGAACTGCCAGCACCACTGGTTAAAGCCAGCGAGTGGCTTAGACTAGCCGCCGAAATAGTTGATTGAGCACAAACCCATGGAATTGAACTTACCCGAACTGATGTCTGTTGAGGCAACAGAGTCGCCGGACGTCTTTGTTGGCAAAGCTGAATCCTATGGTCGGCTGGGCATCTACGGCGGTCACTTTTTAGGTCAAGCTTTGGCGGCTGGTTTTCAAACCGTTGATGAGCCAAAAGTTGCCCAGTCATTTCACGCCTACTTTTTGAACCCTGGCGATCCAGAAGCTGACATCATCTACCGTGTGACTCGACTCAAAGAGGGCAGGGGTGCTGATATGCGTGCTATTTCTGCGGAACAAAATGGTAGAGCCGTATTTCACATGATCGCGAGCTACAAACTGCCCGAGCAAGGCGATGAACATCAACCGAAAATGCCCGAGGTGATTTCACCTGAAGTGCTTGAGGAAAAACTGGCCGCAGCCGGCCGTCAGCTCCTACCGCCGATGATGAATAAGAATCGCGCGACCCTTATGCAAATTACCGAGAGTTTTGTGCCGGATAAATTTAAACCGGGCCGAGAGCCCAATTTGCAAAGCTGGATGAAATCCAACCATGAGGGTGAGCTGTCGCCGTGAGCGGCTCAGTGCGCCCTTGCGTTTTTGTCAGATGGTACGTTGATGTTTAACTCGGTTGTGCCCTACGGTATTGCTTTTGCGACTCATCGTTTAACGAGCCTTGATCATAGTGTTTGGTTTCATCGTGCTTGTGATGTGGGGGATTGGTTGTTGTTTGATCAGACGAGTTCGGCGGCGGCTGATGGCCGCGGCATGAATGAGGGGCTACCCTCGCTAGTTCGTGAGCCCCTTCGGGTCTCCCTTCGTCGGTCGGCGCTACGCTTTTAGGCTTCTCCAAAGAGCCCCCGCTAACTTTTACGTTGCTTCCAGATTGCACTCCGATAAAAACAGTCCAGCGAGTATCGGCGAGTTAACTCCGGGTTTTCTAAGTGTGATAATCGGATAATGAAGTTCAAACTGATCGAACAAATTCGATAGCTGAAATAACACTTCAGTATCTTCGTCAAACCCATCATAAAACGCTTATTGTCGACTGACGCGCATTTGAGTGTGTCCTACGCGTCAGGAGGGTTAGCGATAGGTAGCTTTCTCATAAAACACGGCGCTCAGTCGGGAATTTGGGTTGTTCATGGTTGTCTGATCGTGAGTGGTAGATATCGGTCGATCGGCGAAGTAGTTAGTGGGGGTCCTTTGAAGGAGCCTAAAAGTGAAGTGCCGACTGGAGGAGCGAGACCTTAGGCTCGCGGGGGAGCGAGGGAAGCCCGGAGGGCCGCAAGCAAGCGGGAGAAAAGGCCCCCCGCTAACTACGTTAATCCAGATACGTTAATAGCGGCCGGTTACTGCCAAGGCTTTCGCGGAGTCATAATCGGGAAACGTCTCTCAAACTGATCGAACAGACCAGCAAGTTGCAATAGCACGCCCGCATCGCCATCAATCTGTAGTTTGCCTTCTTGCATCAATGTCGGACCGTCCGAGAGTCCCATCATCAGTCGCTTATAGTCGAGTGATGAACACTTGAGGGTGGCCTGAGCGTCCTTAACTTGGCGATTCTCAGTCGAGTTAAGGACAGAGTTTTCGATACTTAGATGCCAGGGATCGAGGTCTGCGAAGTCGAGGTTAATCGAGATCACCAGTCCCTCAGCTCTTGGGCCGTTTAGCCGTACGGACATTGAATCGAACATATTTTTCATCGGGATAGATGCTGCCATAGAAGCGTTCGCGGTAAAGTTCGCGCCCTTTGGCAAGCCGTTTCTGAGTTCTAGTACGCCGCACAGATAAAAGTTTCTCCAGGGCCCGGATTCCGACTGATAGCCGAGTTGTTCAAGCGTGTCCGCCAGTAGCGCTCGGCCGTCGATATGATCGGGCTGCGCCATGACCACGTGGTATAACACTTCTGCAACCCAGCGATATTCACCCTTGTCAAAATAGGGTCGCGCTTTGTCGACGATGGCGTCTGCTCCGCCCATAAATTCGAGATACTTTTCTGCAGCAGCCACAGGAGGGAGTTTATAAAGAGTCGCCGGGTTGCCGTTAAAGAAGCCCAAGTACTTCACATAGACTGCCCGAGCGTTGTGGTGCACGGTGCCGTAGTAGTCGCGGTTGTAGAATTCTTTGTCGAGGCTTTTTGGTAATTTAATCTGCTCTGCGATTTCTTCTTTGACGTAACCAAGATTAGCCAGTCGCAAGGTTTGGTCGTGAATGTATTTGTAGGTATCCCGCTGTTTCTTCATATAATCGATGACATCGGCTCGGCCCCAGATGGGCCAGTGATGACTAGCAAATTCTACTTCTAGTCGATCGCCAAACAGCTCGATCGATTCATTAATTTGAGCACTCCAGGCGTAGGCATCCCGAACCTGGGCTCCCCTTGGGGTATACACATTGTGCAGGTGGTGCGAGGTGATCTCTGACATACAAAGGGCTTTGAACTGAGGGAAGTAGAACACCATTTCTGCCGGTGCTTCACTGCCGGGTGTCATTTGAAATTCGATCTCAACCCCGTCAAGGGTGCGAGTTTCGCCCGTTGTTGTAATGCTATCGTTCGGCACAATAAATCCGGTGTTACCCATCGAAAGTGCTGCGCCAAGTCCTGTTGTGATAAATCCGGTTTCAGATGGTTTTAGCAAATTACCGTACATATAAGTTGCCCGGCGGCTCATGACATTACCGGCCAGCACGTTCTCCGCCAGCGCCTCGTCTACAAATGCTTCGGGGGCCAACATGGCAACCTTACCGCTATCAACTTCCTCGTGAGTGACGACCCCCAACACTCCGGCAAAGTGGTCGGCGTGACTATGGGTAATAATGACGGCTTTGACTTCTCGTTCGCCAAGCTCTCGGTTGGCGAGTGCCAAACCCGCACGACTGCTCTCGGTGGAAGTGAGTGGGTCAACAATGATCCATCCGGTGTCTCCTCGAATAATGGTCATGTTGGCGATATCAAAGGATCGTATTTGGTAAATGCCATCCACTACCTCATACAGGCCGTGATGATTAGCGTTGAGCTGAGCCTGGCGCCATAGGGATGGGTTTGCGGTATCGGCGGCTTCTGATTTCAGAAAACTCAAAGACTCCAGTTCAAAGGCTGGGCGCTTAGCTGAATCATGGGGAATAGAGATGGGATCGAGAGTCGCTATAAAGCCGCGACTCGCATCATCAAAGCTTTTGCGGTCAGTGAAATCCAATCGCTCCAAAAATGCTGCGTTGACGGCTTTGGTGGCCTCGGTTGCTGGCTTAGGTGAGCGGTGCTCTTTTGGTAGCGGTTCGTAATCGGTCATCAGGATCGCCCTATTGTTTGTTGCCCAATATAGAGGGTTTGTGCGCTTCAAGAAAGCCAGCAGGGCAGTGTGATTGGTATCAGGACTATATCGATCAGCCGTATTGTTGGCCAAATGCAGGCTCCGGCAGTGGAAATTCTTTACTCCGCTGCGCTTGATGCTACGTAAAGAACACCCGCTACCCCTGCGTGTTCAGTTAATATGTCACTTGAAGCTAATCTGGATCCGAGCCCCTCTTGTACTTAAGCATCTTGTCAGACACCCTGGTCGTCACCGGGCCAATCTTCTTGATTGTACTGCTAGGTCTTGTGCTACGCCGCGTTGGGTTTATTGACGACCACTTTAACCAGATCGCGTCGCGGCTGGTGTTTTCGATCTGCTTGCCGGTGCTGTTATTTACGACCATCAGCCAGATTGACCTCACCGACACAATCAATTTCCCCGTGTTCTATTTCAGTCTGATGGGCGCAGTCCTGACCTTTGTCCTGAGCTGGCTGGCCGCAACTTTTATTAAGCCTCGATCGGATCGAGGCGTCGTGGTGCAAGGTTCGTTCCGAAGCAATCTCGGGGTTATTGGTCTGGCACTCTGCGCAAACGCCTATGGTGCGCCTGGTTTGGCGCTAGCATCGTTGCTGATGGCGAGTTTGACGGTTTCTTACAATATTCTGTCAGTATTTATTTTGAGTTTTTACTCTAATACTGACCTGGATTGGACAAAGGTCCTTATCGATATTCTAAAGAACCCCCTCATCATCGCCATCGCCGCCGCCTTTGTTATGGCCTATTTTGGTATTTCGGTGCCAGGCATATTGCTTAGTGCGGGAGACTATATTGGATCGATGGCGCTGCCATTGGCGTTGCTGGGTACCGGTGCGGGGATGAGCTTGCGGGCTTTGCGTGACTCGTCTCAGGCGACGGGTCTGGTGATCGGGCTAAAAGCAGTTTTATTACCGGGGCTTTTAACGATAATTGCGATTCAGCTAGGATTCCGCGGAACGGATCTCGGCGTGCTCTTTTTGTTATTTGTTAGCCCGACTGCCACTGCATCCTATGCCATGGTTAAGGCCATGGGTGCCAATGACACCCTAGCGGCAAACCTTGTGATGACCACAACGCTGGTGTGTATCTTGTCCTGTAGTGTCGGGTTGTTTCTGCTAAAGGTGTTTAACCTCGCTTGATCTGATCCACTAGGCGACGAGTCCTTGCAGTCTGGCAGCTTCTTCTCGAAGTAATTCCGGCGCGCCAAGTAGCTGTCGGTTAAATCCGATACGCTTGAACCAGTAGTGCAAACCGACCAGATCTGTAAAGCCCATGCCACCATGAACTTCCGTCGAGGTTCTTGCGACAAACTTACCGACCTCACTAATATGAGCTTTGGTATGTGAAGTCGTCAGGCGTGTTTCCGTTGGCAATTCATCAAATGCGTGGGCGGCATACCATACCATCGATCTGCAGGGCTCCAATTGTGCAGCCATTTCTGCGCACATGTGTTTCACCGCCTGAAAAGTTGCGATGGGTCGATCAAACTGCTCCCGTGTTTTGGCATAGGCGATTGCCTGATCCAGCATGTTTTGGGCGGCGCCAAGGGTGTCGGCCGCCAGCATGATTCGGCCCATATCGAGGCTGCGTTCAAATACCATCGGGTCATTGGAGATCAGCTGCGCCGGAGTATTTTTAAAAACCAACTCGCAGGTGCTGCGGGTCTTGTCGATGGTGGTGAGGTTGGTGCATTCGAGATTGGATCGATCCACGAGATAAAGAGATCGATCACCGGTGGCGACCAGATAAGAGTTCGCATCAGCATCGAGAGCGAAGATTGCTGTGCCGTTTAACTGTTCACTTTTTGCAGTGACGCCGGCTTTATCTCTTGCGCCAACCGCTTCACTAAAAGCAATGCCAACACGGCAATTACCGGCAGCGATTTCTGGCAGTAGGTCATCACGATTAGATTGCCTAAGTGCGATAGCGGCCATTGTTGCGGTCGGTATGTAGGGCCCTGGCGTGACGTAATAACCGAGTAGCTCTGCAATAATTGCAGCTTCCATTGCGCCGAGATTCACGCCGCCGGATTCTTCGCTAATCAATAGGGCGGGAATACCGAGTTCGGTTAGGCCAGCCCAAACGTCTTTATCTGTTGTTTCGTTGGCTGCGACTTTACGTACCACATCAAGATTCACCTGTTCTCTTAGAAAACGACTGGTGCTGTCTTTGAGAAGGGTTTGTTCTGCTGATAGTCCAAATTCCATGTAACCCTGCTCCCTATTTAGCGATTCTTGGTTCACGGGGCATATCGAGGCCCCGCTCACTGATGATGTTCTTCTGAATTTGCGAGGTGCCACCGCCGATGATCAGTCCTAACTGGTACATATACTGGTTTTGCCAGCTACCGCTATTTCTTAAATAAGGGTTGTCTTCATAGGCGAGTCCAAGCTCGCCCATGATATCGATCGCAAGACCCTCTAAATCGTGTCGAAGCTCGGTGCCCTGGAGTTTGACAATCAGCCTGGCCAGAGTGGCATCCTGACCAGGATTAAGTCGTGAGGAGAGAATGCGCATATCGTTAAAGCGGAGCGCCATCACTCGACCTTGAATTTGCATCAGTCGATCCAGGTAGACCGGGTGGTCTATTAGCTTTTGTCCCGCCAGGGTTTCGGTATTCATCAAATCGAACAGAGAATTTAATCTGGCTAATGCGGCATTTGGATTGCCTAGCATGTCTCGCTCGTGGCCCAGTACAGAATTAGCGACCTGCCAACCCTGACCCCGGTTGCCGACGATCTGTCCCTTGGGCACTCGAACGTCTGTAAAGAATACTTCATTAAAGTTGGCGGCGCCGGTCATATCCACCAGCGGGCGGATGTCGATGCCAGGCGTCTTCATGTCGAACAATAGAAAAGAAATACCATGATGTTTTTTGGCTTCTGGCTCTGTTCTGACCAGGCAGAAAATCCAATCCGCAAGGTGGGCGGTGCTGGTCCAGATTTTCTGGCCGTTGATGACCCAGTCGTCGCCGTCTATTACTGCGCTTGTGCGCAAGCTGGCCAGATCACTTCCGGCACCGGGTTCTGAATAACCCTGACACCAGACCATCTCACCATCGATGGTGGGTTTGATAAATTGCTGTTTTTGTTCTTCGCTTCCTAGCTCAAGCAGAGTGGGAACCAGCATCGAGATACCTTGCCCCCCGAGTCCCTGGTTCATGCCAGCAAGGGAAAATTCTTCAGCGATGATCCTGGACTTCAAAATATCCGGCTCGGCACCAAAACCGCCATAAGCTTCGGGAATGGTTCGGGCGGTATAACCGTGCTTGATCAGAGTTTTCTGCCAGGCTTTACCCTCTTTGCCAAAACCGGGCCCTTGAGGGGAACCAGCTTTTTGGTCGTTTAGAAAGGTTTTAACTTCATCGCGGAATGTGTCGTATTCCGGGCCGAAAGAAAGATCCACGTGGTGTGCTCCGAGATAAGCAAAAATTCGTATCAGCAATATATAGAGGATGGGATTAGAAAGGCAACGCCCTAGCGGTGACTGTAGTGCTACATTCGGAGTTGGTGGGTGAGCATCAGGCCATTGAGTTTATTGACGAGTATCGAGCGAGCCTCATGATCACGGACTTTATCCAACTGTTGAATGGCTGCTTTGAGCTCAGAAATTCTGTTCTGTCTTTCGACTTCAGCAGGCTTAATGCCGGCATTTTTTAAAACGAAACAGCCCATTCGTAATGGTTCAGGGTTCTGTACCAATCGCTCAGATCGATCTTTTGACCTTTATTGCTCCGTTTGTCCGAATTACCTCTTGCGATGGACCCCTGAACGGCTTATTCGACCAAATTGTAGAAAGTCATAGGAGCATTCTGCCCCAGAGTTGAGATCGTTCAAGCTGGTGCTTGATGTTAACGGGACATCCGATCAGACTTGGCGTCTCAAAAATCTTAAGGAGTTCGCAATGGCAGTTCAGGTAGGAGACAAGGTCCCAGCAGCAACAATGAAGCTCATGGGCGAGAAGGGTCCTCAGGATCTCACAACCGATGATGTTTTTGCGGGTAAGAAGGTCGTGTTATTTGCGTTGCCTGGTGCGTTTACGCCCACTTGTAGCGCTGCACACTTGCCTGGCTTCGTTGTGAATGCTGACAAAATTAAGGCAAAGGGCGTGGATTCTATCGTTTGTTTGTCTGTTAACGACGCATTCGTGATGGCTGCATGGGGCGCTGACAAAAATGCTGAAGAGCTGATTATGGCTGCGGATGGTAATGGCGAGTTTACTAAAGCCATGGGTCTTGAAATGGATGGTTCTGCCTTTGGTCTGGGTAATCGCAGCCAGCGTTATTCTATGATTGCCGAAGATGGTGTGATCACAGCGCTTAACGTTGAGAGCGGCCCCACCTTTGAAGTGTCGTCAGCAGAAAAAATTCTCGAAGCATTATGATCTGATTCCCTAAAGGTATGTTGGCAATGTCTGAATGTCATTGGCAATGAACCTACAAGAGAAAATAGAATGCCTGCAATGTATTTGCAGGCATTTTTTTGCCTGCGTTTCATAAATTCAAAGGATCACTATGATCATTGAAACTTGGGTATTGTGGACCTTGCTCGCTGCCAGCATGCAAGCGGTGCGAACTGCGGGACAAAAACAACTCGCTGAAGTGGTCTCTCCGCTTACTGCAACTCTGGTCCGATACCTTTTCGGCTTGCCTTTCGCCTGGCTATATCTAGGGTTTCTTGGTCAGCAGAGAAACTGGCAGTTTCCTGATCTAAATCCGACCTTCCTCTGGTCAGGTTTGGTAGCTGGAATCATGCAAATTATTGCAACCATACTTTTGATTCGCCTATTTGGAATGCGTAATTTTGCCGTAGGAACCACCTTTGTTCGCTCAGAAATTCTGCTAACCGCATTAATCGGCATTGCCTTTTTTACTGAGCAAATCAGCCTTTTGGGTTGGATCGCTATGTTTACCAGCGTGGGCGGGTTGGTGTTGATTAGTATTGCGAAGCAGGGCGGAGTAGGTAGTCTCTGGAACCTCTCCGCGGCGTTTGGTTTAGGTGCCGGACTCGCCTTTGCGCTGACGTCTCTGTTTCTGCGTCAAGGCAGTTTGTCTCTTGGTGCAGATGACGCAGTGTTAACGGCGGCGATGATGCTCGTGTATATGGTGACGTTACAAACCGTGATGTGCCTGATGATGGTGGTCGTGCAAAAAGCAGAGGAGTTGACTCAGCTAACGACGCTGCTGCGCCCGGCAATTTTTGTTGGCATTACAAGTGTATTGGGTTCAGCCGGTTGGTTTACGGCGATGACACTTCAATCTGCTTCCTACGTTAAGGTAGTTGGCCAGGTTGAGTTTTTAATCACACTGATTATTTCGGTATTTTACTTTAAGGAGAAGCCTACACAATTTGAACTGTTAGGTATGGGCTTAATTATCACTGGCGCCGTACTTTTGCTTTTGACCTGATTTGCACCGACGGCGGGAGTCGATCCGCTATCGGTGCCTGACCTAAACTAGCACGTAGTGCTAAGCAGCCCGAACCTGCTCCGCAACAGCGGCAACCTTATCCAGATGAGCGAGAACCTTATCGGGCTCCGATTGAGGCAAGCCAAATATAATGTCGGTAAAGCCCTGCTCTATACGGCCTTTGACCTGATCGACGTCTGCCGGAGCACCAAATAAGGCAACCGCCATTTCACTTGCATCGCGGCCGCGCTTCTCGCACGCTGCTTGCAGATTTTCCATGCCGTCGCTGCCCATTCCACCAATTGGCATCCACCCGTCGCAGTATTCTGCCACTCGATCGAAGGTCCACTTTGTGTTTGCGCCTAACCAAACGGGGGGGCCACCTGCTTGGACTGGCTTGGGCCAGCTCCATAGTGGATCGAAGTCGACGTACTCGCCGTGAAATTCAGCTTCATCCTGGGTCCAGATTTCTTTCATAGCGAGCATTTTTTCGCGAACAATCTTCCATCGGTTTTTGAAGCTGGCTCCGTGGTTCTCCATTTCCTCCACATTCCAACCGGCACCTATGCCGAGAATAAATCGACCTCCAGAGATAACGTCCAGTGACGCACACTCTTTCGCAAGGACAATCGGATCCCTTTCGATAACCAGACAAATGCCGGTACCAATTTTGATTCTGCTTGTCACAGCGGCGGCGGCTGTTAATGCGACAAATGGATCATGAGTGCGCCAATACCAGCTAGGCAGATCTGTGCCTCCAGGAAAAGGGGTTTTCCGCGATGTGGGGATGTGGGTGTGCTCAGGAAAGAAGAGCGAATCAAGACCGCGTTCTTCTACCGCTTTTGCGAGTTCTACCGGCCCAATTGTTTGGTCAGTTGGAAATATCTGGACGCCAAAATTTGCCATTGTGCTCTCCTCATTTTTGTCACCTCATACTATCGAGGCGTTGAGGGCAGCGCTAGCCTTGTTGCTCATAGTGCCGTGATCTGTAGTTGATCTCATTCAGCGCGGGTGCTTCACTACTGAAAAGGGTAATGGAGCACCATCTTGTCTGACTCTGAGTTGGATGCGGTAGATGTTGTGCCACAAAGCCGCTGGCCTCGGACCTTCGAAGCATTTCGCGACACCAATTACCGGTGGTTTTTTTCGGCACTTGTGGGCAACTTTGCCTCCATGAACATCCAGATGTTTGTTCGTGGCTGGCTGGTTTATGAAATCACTGGGTCCTATGAGAAATTAGGCTGGATGTCCGCGGCCGGTGGACTTATCGGATTGGTCGCCGCGCCGATTGGTGGTGTTGTTGCCGATCGAGTCAGGCAAAAAAAACACGTCATACAAATTGCTCAATTGCTTAATGCCTTTATTGCTGGGGTGGTTGGATTGTTGATCGCCCTTGGTGAACTCTTGTTTATTCATTTGCTGATCGCGGCTGTGTTTCAGGGTCTGGTGATGAACATCATGATGCCTGCCAGGCAGGCGCTAACTAAAGAAGTGGTCGGCCTGGAACGGCTCACCAATGCGATTGCCCTTAGCACAAGCGGAATGAATGCCGCCCGGCTGTTGCTGCCAGGGTTAGCCGGATTTATGGTGGCCGCCTTGGGCGGCGGGAATGGCAATATCGATCCGGCGAAGTGGGTTTATCTGGTCATGACGTTGCTCTATCTCTCGTCTGTAATTCTCATGTTTAAAGTCATGGTGGATGACCGGCCGATTCGTCTGGGTGCAACGCCACCGATGCTAACCGAGCTTCGGCACGGCTTTGAATACGTATTGCGAACGCCGACGATTTTGATGTTGCTTATCTGCAACTTTGCCATGGTGTTCTTTAGTTTGACCTACTTTATGTTGCTTCCTGGCTTTGCGAAGGATGTCCTGAATGCGGGCCCTGCTGATCTGGGGCTGTTGATATCAATATCAGGCATAGGCTCTCTGGTAGGATCTTTATTGGTTGCCTCTATGCTAAATCGACAGCGTGCCAAAACTTTACTGGCAGGAACGATGTTACTCGGTGTGGCTCTTCTAGGGTTTGCCTGGTCAACCAACTTTTGGTTGAGTGTGTTTCTGTTGACCATCGTCGGCTTCGGTCAGGCTGCACGAATGTCTCTTTCTAATGTGCTCATTCAAAGTTATGTTGAGGATGAATTTCGTGGCCGAGTGATGAGCATTTATATGCTGGAAATGTCCGTCCTTGCCGTTGCGATTTATCCGATCAGTGTGCTGGCCGACAGAATCGGTCCACAATTAACCGTTGGTCTCTCTGCTATCTGTTTGATACTGCTTATAGTTGGCCTGTGGTTTTTCCCTCGCTATCGAGATCTTGATTGAGAAAACGCTTCGATTCGTACTCTTGCGGATAGTTTTTCGGCAGATCCGCTAGGTCTGTTTGGCGCAAGAACAAACGAAGGTTCAGGCAGTGACTACTAAAAAAGCTACGGTGCTTATCGGTGATGAATACAAGCTGCTGAGAGCAAAATCGGAGAAGAAGCGAGGGTGCTTCTGTTAATTTAAAAAAACTAAACAAGGCGCCAACCCAAGGTATCTTTCCGTTACGCGTTGTCTGACTCGCGATGGCTGACAATCTGAATACCTTCATGTCGGGTATTGCCCAACCGGAAGACATTGCTGGCAGGTTATGGGCGTTTATAAGGGTTGAGATGGAGCGGGTGATGGGAATCGAACCCACGTGATCAGCTTGGGAAGCTGGAGTTCTACCATTGAACTACACCCGCACTAGGCCAGCACTACGCCAGCATCTCGGTATCGATGGTATCGCCTGCGGGCACTATTGCCAAGACTATCGCCAATAGTGCTGCCAATAGTGCTGCCAATAGTATTGCTGATTGATAAAGCTTTGGAAATTCGCCAAAGTGATGATCCTTTTCTATCTATAAGGTCCATGTGATGTCCCAGTTTGATTTGATCATTCGCAACGGAAACGTCTTTGACGGCACAGGCGCTCCTGCTCAAGTCATGGACATTGGTGTTAAAGCAGGAAAAATCGAAGCGGTCGCCAAGCAAATCGATGCAGTTGGTAAGCAAGAAATTGATGCCACCGGTAAGATGGTGACGCCAGGCTTTGTCGATGTCCATACCCACTACGATGGCCAGGCAACCTGGGATGTTCACCTAAAACCCTCTTCTAGCCTTGGCACCACGACGGTGGTGATGGGTAACTGCGGGGTTGGTTTTGCGCCATGCCGAGAAGCCGATCGCGAAGTGCTGATCAAGCTGATGGAAGGCGTCGAGGAAATCCCCGAGACAGCCATGACTGAGGGTTTGTCGTGGGCCTGGGAGTCCTTTGCAGACTATCTCGATGCAGTAGACAGTCAACCCCATGACATTGATCTTGCAGCACTGGTGCCCCACGGACCACTGCGGGTTTATGTAATGGGCGAGCGAGGCGTCAATCGAGAACCGGCAACTGCCGCTGATATTGAGCAAATGAAAGTTCTACTCAAGCAAAGTGTCGATGCCGGGGGTGTTGGCTTCTCGACTTCACGAACACTGGTGCATCGCAGTAGTGATGGGGCGCTTGTGCCCACCTATAAGGCCGCGACCGAAGAACTCAAGCAGCTTGGAGAAGTGCTGTCGGGAGACGCCGGTCACGTATTCCAATTCATATCAGATTGGGAGGATCCCGCCGATGAATTTGAGATACTTCGCCACACAAGTGAGAAGACCGGCGCCAAGGGTACTTTTACCTTACTACAAATGGATCTCCAACCAGATTTGTGGCGCCAACAACTGGACATGCTGGAAGCTGCTCAGGCAGAAGGTTTGGACATCCGTGGTCAGGTATTATCGCGCCCAGTTGGTATGATGATGGGCCATCCGGCATCTATGAGCCCGTTTTACCAGCGGCCCACATTTATGTCCCTCGAAGGATTGTCGGCCGAGGAGAAGTTGGAGCAACTTCGTGACCCGGAAATCAAAGCCAAAATCCTCAGTGAAGAAAATGACAATCCCCACATCTTCGTCAAAATATTCAATAGCCGCTTCGATAAGATGTATCCCCTGGAAGAACCGATTGAGTACTTACCTGCCCGGGATAGCTCGGTCGCGGACCGCGCGAGAGCTGCCGGAGAACATCCAGAATCGTGGTTGTATGACTATCTGCTAGAAAATGATGGTCAAGCGCTTGTTTATATTCCCGCGGCTAACTTTGCAGAAGATGTCATTCCTCAGCTACTGATTCACCCCTATACAGTGAGTGCCCTGGGGGATGGTGGTGCGCATGTGGGTTCGATTTGCGATACCAGCGCCAATATTTACGTGCTAACAAAATGGGTCAAGGATCTCGGTCAAATCGAGCTGGCCAAGGCTATCAATCTGCTTACTCGGCAACCGGCAGAACTGTATTCGCTGTATGACCGCGGTTTGATTGCTGAGGGTTATAAAGCGGACATTAATATCATTGATTTGGACGCCTTAAAGCTTAAGACGCCCCATATCGTTTTTGATTTACCTGCCGGTGGTAAGCGTTTTCTGCAAGATGCCGACGGCATTTGCGCGACAATTAAATCCGGGCAAGTCATTTTTGAAAATGGCGTGGCGACCGGTGCGCTGCCTGGAAAGTTGGTCCGAGGTAAGCAAGCTGACCCCGCTGTCGCGGTTGGCTAACCGAGCTTCATCTCAGTTCGGTTGGGGTAGAAGGCAATAAAGTCTTTGAGTTCACTGACTTCGTCATAAGGTGACTCGTAACTCCAGACGATATTGTCTTCGGTGGTGTTGCTGACTATGAGGTTCCAATAGCAGGCATGACCCTTAAAAGGGCAGTAGGTGGAATGCTCGGTTTTCGTGAAATGCTCTGGTTTCATTGCTGCTCGAGGCAAATAGACCACCTCGTTATGCTTGGTCTCATTGACCAATAGCGCTTCTGTGGTTTCCGCGATCAAGGTGCCCTGGTAACTTATCGTGACGGTTTGACCCAAGGGCTCAATGCCAACGGTATAGTCGGGTATGCCGGCGAGGGTTTTTTCTCTTGATGGAATTATTTTAAATTGAGGCATCGGTGATTTCTCTTTTGACTCGTCGATCAAGCACTTCCCGCTATCTTATCAGCAGAGAATAGATTTGCATCTGATGTTGCCGCCCGTGCATCATGTGCCCTTCAATTTATTCAGGTAGTTGTATGGCCACCGGTGTTTGGGAACCCGCAAAACCCGTTTCTGTCAGCCGAGAAAAGCTGACTCAGTATCTGGAAGTGCTCAAGGACATCAATCTTGGAGCCCTGGAACTAGAACTGCCGGAAACCTTGCAAAAATCCGATTCCAGCTTAATGAAACTTAGCCAGGATCAATGGCAGGCGGCGGAAAGTCTAGATGACGATGCCATTCAGCTATTGATTCGATTTTTCACGCTGGCGGAGATGCAACTGCCCAATTGGGCCGGTGGACAGACCTCTCCGGTGATCTATCTGGTCAGGATACTGAAGCGCAGGAGCATGTTCAGTGCGGATCTGAAACAGTGGATTAAGGCCAATACTGACAATCGGTACCTGCCCAATGGCGCGGTCTTACTCTGATGAATTTTCGCGTATAATGCCGCGCTTCTAATGTCCGGGATCGTTCCCTCATGACCACTACCGCAGACAGAATAGCCAGTATCCAGCGTGATACTTTGGAAACCAAGATTGCCGTCGAGCTCAATTTGGATGGTGAAGGACGTGGTCAGTTTGATACTGGGCTGCCCTTCCTAGACCATATGATGGATCAGATTGCGCGCCACGGTATGATTGATCTAAATGTTAAAGCCGATGGTGACCTAGAAATCGATGCTCACCATACGGTCGAAGACATCGGTATTACCTTTGGTCAAGCAATGGCTAAGGCCGTTGGAGACAAAAAAGGTCTGACTCGATACGGCCATGCCTACGTGCCTCTTGATGAGGCGTTGTCGCGGGTGGTGATTGATTTCTCTGGCCGGCCAGGTCTTGAATTTAACGTCGATTTTGTCCGCTCCCATGTGGGTGGCTTTGACGTCGACTTATTTCACGAGTTCTTTCAAGGCTTTACCAATCACGCCAATGTCACGCTGCACGTTGATAATTTGCGAGGTGAAAATGCCCATCACCAGATCGAAACGATATTTAAAGCATTTGGTCGAGCCTTGAGAATGGCGATTACGCCGGACTTGCGCATGGCTGACAAAATGCCTTCTACGAAAGGAACTCTGTAGTGCAAATTATTCCGGCTATCGATTTTAAGGATGGCAAGGTTGTCAACCTCAAGCAAGGTCAATTAGATAAGTCCACAACCTATTCTGATGACCCTGTTGGCATGGCGGATCGTTGGGTTTCCGAAGGAGCAGAGCGGCTCCATCTGGTTGATCTCGATGGCGCTTTTGAGGGCAAACCAGTTAATCACGAGGCTATTGGCCGAATTGCGAAAAACCATCCAGACCTAACAATACAGTTGGGTGGTGGAATTCGCTCGGCTGAGATCATAGAGGGCTACCTTGAAGCGGGGGTGAACTATGTCATTATTGGCACCAAAGCAGTCGAAGAACCAGAGTTTGTTGGTGAAATGTGCATGCGTTTTCCTGGCCACATCATTGTTGGTCTTGATGGTCTGCATGGCATGGTTGCCACCAATGGTTGGAAAAAAGTCACAGATATTAGCGTTAAAAGCCTGGCTTTATTGTTTCAGGCTGATGGAATTGAATCGATCGTTTACACCGATATTGGCAAGGATGGCATGATGGGTGGCGTAAACCTTCAGGCCACTAGAGACCTTGCAGAGAGTATTTCTGTCCCGGTGATTGCCTCGGGCGGGGTGACGGATATGGCAGATATTGAGGCTCTGCTGAAAGCGAGTCGGGATATCGCGGGTGGTATCTCCGGTGTGATTACCGGCCGAGCAATTTATGAAGGTACGCTCGGTCTAGCGGAAGCGATCCACTACGTTAAAACCAACTAGTCTGCGGCAGCGGCCATAAGTGCTGCCTAACGTTCGATCTTCCGCAGTCCGATCAAGTCCGGCACGAGCACAATGTCAATCCTGTTAGCAATGTCAGCGCTAATCTTTTGAGGAGATAGCGTTACGGGTATACTAGGCTGATCAACTGACCTAGCCCTTCGGTTGAGTTTTTCCACTTAGAACTCTTAACCCCTTGAGTAGGGTTAAGGCCTCATTGAGCTGATAGTCTTTACTGACTAAATCCACGCTTTTATCTTCTTTTTTCTTCTTTGCTTTGGCTGTTTTGTCGACTTTTTCTGTGTTGTCGGATTCGTCACTGTTATTGCCATTTTCCAGATGCTTCGCAAGATCCCGTTCCTTGATTCGAAAGGGATTGCTCTTTATTTTGGTGACGGTACTTCGATCAACCCAGATATCAGGCACGATGCCTTCTGCTTGTATCGAACGTCCGTTTGGTGTGAAGTAGAGTGCGGTGGTTAGTTTAATCGCTTTGTCGTTGTTGAGCGGTAATACCGTTTGCACAGAACCTTTGCCAAAGGTGCTAACGCCCATCACAACAGCACGGCGATGGTCTTGCAAAGCACCAGCGACGATTTCCGATGCGGAGGCACTACCCTCGTTGACCAGTACTACCATGGCAAGCCCGTCCGTCGAGTCCGGCGTCGTCGCGCTAAATCTCAGGTCAGAATTTTTCAGTCGGCCTGTCGTATAGACAATCAGACCTTCGCTAATAAACACATCGGACACCTCAACAGCGGATTGAAGTATGCCGCCGGGATTGTTCCGCAGGTCCAAAATGAGCCCCGAAAGTTTGCCGTTCGCCTGAAGGTCGTCGACGGCTTTCTTGACTTCATTCCCTGTGCCGCTTTGAAATTGGGCAATTCTCAGGTAGCCATAGTCATTTTCTAGCAATTCTGACCGGACGCTAGCCACCTTAATGACTTCTCTAACCAGAGTGATTTCTCTTGGGGTCGGATCACCTTCACTGACGATGGTCATGGTGATTTCACTACCCGGGGCCCCACGCATGCCCTCAATGGCATCGTTGAGGGACATACCCTTGATGGGCGTGTCGTTGAGTTCAAGAATCAGGTCGCCGGCTTCAACGCCTTCTCTTGCCGCCGGGGTTCCGTCCATTGGGGAAATGACTCTCAGAAAACCGCCATCCATTGCTACCTCTAAACCTATACCGCCATAGTTACCGGTGGTGTCTTCCTGAAGGTTCGTGAAGGTGTCGATGTCTAGATAAGCCGAATGAGGATCTAGTTGGGACAACATGCCCTTAATGGCATTTTCAAGTAGGGTTCGATCGTCAATCTCTTCAACATAGGCATCACTGATGCGATCAAAGACCTCTGCGAAAACGCGTAATTCGTTAAGGGGTATTCGGGACGGTAGCTTCTCTTCTTGTTCTGGCGTTTCAGAGGCGAAGCCAGGGCTCGCCATCGCCAACCCGAGCAGCAGCCCGGCGAAGCGCTTCATTCGATTGTTACTTTCGTTCATAGGATACCTCGATCTTATTGGGTCACGCGGCCCGGGAATTGGGCCGAGCC
>Ga0222633_1000440_pt1 | contig 38661 bp, 47 predicted proteins | sample AntAcemetageno48_FD_179816 | JGI IMG/M metagenome (GOLD analysis project Ga0222633, IMG submission 179816) | Saline water microbial communities from Ace Lake, Antarctica - #48 | ecosystem: Environmental > Aquatic > Non-marine Saline and Alkaline > Saline | place: Antarctica: Ace Lake | collected...
GTTCGACACATCCCTTCCGTCCCTAACCCCCAAACGGCCAACACTGGTTCCGTTTTTCTTCCCAGCTCCCCCGCGCCCGCCGCCGCCGCCTTTCCCGGTGTTTCCTTTCCCGCCCCCGGCCGTCCCACCCGGCGACGGCCCAGGGTGACCTCCCCCATGAGAAACGCCCCCCCCGTCCCCCCGGGTGTACTTGTGGTGGCCTTTCGGGTTCTTCGGGATCGGCACGAACAGCGGTCGTCCGCGGGGGAACCCCTGATACGATAAAAAAGAAAGTGTCAGTCTCGTATGGGCAATCAGGGAGGCGGAATGTGGTAAATGGGAAATACGTACCTTCACCACCCGTGGTTCGCCATTGAACAAACCGCGCAGCTCGTCCGCGCTGACGTCGGTTTTCTCGAGCTCCTCCTTGACCATGATCCAAGTGCTCGCCTGTCGCGTTGGGTCTTTCTTGCGGAACAGTTTCTGAATAGTAGCGGGCTCGGGGGCGTACCGGTCCGAAGTCGCCACCCGCACGAGCTCGATGAAAAACTGAATCGTATCCGCGTTATTGTACCAGTACGTCCCTGGTTCGAACGTTTCAACGCCGTAGTAGTAGGAAAGGAACCGGTCGAACTTCTCGCGCTTGTTCTTTTCGCCTGAGCGGGGTTTGTAATTACGAGAAAAAGAAAAAAGAAAAGAAAACGGTCAGTGTTGAGTATGGGTGTACTTCGTGATGTGTATACGCAAACAGTCGGGGCGTAATCAGGCCAAACAAACAGTCTTTGGGATTTGGGAAACCCAAACAACACGTACCTTTGTCGAAAAGCGAGCCCATGCCTCGTGGGATCTTCATGCCGAGTAAGCGGTAAATAGCGTTCGTCCAGCGGTAAATCAGCCGCCGGTGATCCGCCATCTTCATGCGCGCCTCGCCCTCCGCTTTGAGCCACTCGCCCACCGGACCGCTGCCCGCGGCGGGGTCGCCGTTGGGATCGGCGATGGTGGTGTGGCCGCCCACGCCTCCGTTTGCGGTATTGGACGGCTTCTTGCATTTGCCTTTCCCTGAATCGTACCCGCCTTTACCTTTTCCGGGATGTGCTTTTCCCGCGCCACTGGAGACGCGACCGCCGCGCTCGTCCTCCTCCTCCCCGCCGTCCTCCTCCTCGCTCTCGTCCTCACCACCCGCCCCGCCAAGCTCGCCGAGGAGCATCAGCATCGCGGCGCTCTCGTCGTCATCAACGCCTTGGGGTTCATTCGAGGTGGTTCTCATCGCACATGGAGAGACATCAAGAGACCTGTGTGGTGGTGGTGGTGGTGGTGAGGAGTGTAAGTATGGAGAAAACTGGAATGGCAAAAAAAAACACCATTGGTACTTCCGAATCGGCGCGCGTGCCATGTCCGGTGCCTCCGGCGTCGGCGTCCGACCTTCCCTGTCTCGGGTGTGGATTGGATTTTCAAGCCGGCCGTTCCTGGAGTGGGATACACGTACCCTAGGGGTGTTTCTCTACGTGAGTCGTCGTCGTTAGCAGGGTCTGCGCCACCTGGCGCGCCCTGCGTTGACACCGCACCACCCGGTGCCTGGTTTCTAAAAGCCGCGGCCGCGATTTCTTTGTTCTGGCCCACGCCGGTCAGCCCATCGATGGCGTCCAGGTCGTCGTCCTGCGCTTCCGCAACCGATCGGTCTGTCCCCACCGGATCACCACCAAAGCCCACATCAGGTGGCTTGACCATCATCGCGACCTACCGCGGACGCACCGCCCTTGGAAAGGAGGTCTTCCCTTCGGAGGGAGTGCAGACACGCCACGCCCCCTTTCTTCAGGCAACACGGAGCGCGACGAGTTAAAGAAAAGCCGGTGGATGGTCCTTGTTGCGGTTCGCGGTATTGCCGCGGATGCGAGTGAATCTGGAACGCGCATTTGGGATGAATCGCGGGTCAGTTGTGTAAGGTCAGGTCACGCGCGTTTTGGATGTCGTAACGCGAACTATCGCGCGACGCGTGGCGACACCCGGCACGGGATCAGCAATGTACCTGCGAATTCGGTCTCTGCAAAAACGAACGCGGTGCCGTGTGCGATTTGCCGTGGCGACCGAGGACGGACCGTTGTTTGTCCTCCAACGCCCGAGCACAGCTGACGGCCAAACGCGCTGAAAATCGCCCCGAACGTGTCCCTCGCCGAACGTGCGCCGCGACTCACCCTGGGTTGGTGCCGAACGCGCGCGAACACGAGTGAATCGCGGGGTGGCGAGACGGAAAAGAAACCGCGCAAGTGGGCACTTCCTCCGCGGTCTGAAGGTCGGCACCGGACTCGCCACAGAAACGAATCTCCTTTGATTTCTCGCAAGCTTGCAAAAAACGCGTCGTGGACGAAATCCCATGTTCGTTGTTATTTCGCCCTTCTCACTTCGACACGGGCGAGGCACTGCCTCCTCCCCGTGCCGTCGCACGTCGAGCTCGTGTCACGAAAGCAGCACGTCCGCGTCGTGTGCAATACCTTCCGACTGATACCCCGCACCCGCCCTGAGAGGTCAGGTGGTTGACTCCCAAGCACCATGCCCCCAATAGACCTCCTGATCGGCCCTCTCATCCAATGCTGCGAAGCCGCGACCTTGGGCATGCCGTTCGAGGTTTGGAAAACGCGCATGGGGAGTAACCGCACCGAGAGTACGATGCAGGCGTTTGGAAACATCTACAAAAAAGGCGGACCCGCCGCGTTCTGGGCGGGACTCGGGCCGAAGATGTTCGAATCCGCGAGCAAGGTGGGTTGGGGGCCAAAGAGAAAAAGGGCGTTGCTCTTTGTCCACGAAACAAGGGGCTTTTTTTAGAGCCACAGCCACACCGTCTGACGAGTCCATCTGAAGTCTCTCTTTTTTCCCACACAAAACCCGAACAACCCTAACCCCTAACCCTTAATAACTCCTAATAACTGTGTCCCTCCACACCTGCCAGGGTATGATTTTGATGTACGCCAAGGAGGGCATCAACGAATCGTTGTTAGCGAGTGGGATGAATCCGACGAGCGCCGGCATTCTTGCGGGCGCCGGCGGAGGTGCGGGGCTTTCCCAATCACCACACACCGCCTTTCTGATTGCCCATACTCGTCCTTTTGAAGGGACTATTACGACCAGATGGGCGCATTCCCTCGGACTGTTACCACGACTGTTTACTGATACCGATCCCTCATACCCATCACGAAAAACTGACACTTTCTTTTTTATCGGGCCAGGCATCGCGCAGGTTTCCGTGATGGGCCCGTGTACGTATTTAGTCACCGGCGCGGTGAACGACCCGGCGACGTCCGTGTTAACCCGAGTCAAACAAACGTACAAACGAGGCGGCGTCGCGGGTTTTTACCCCGGAGGCACCGCCATCGCGTTCCGACAAGCCACGAACTGGGCCAGTCGACAAGGCTTCACCGAGTTCGTGCGAGCGCGAATGAAGATTCAACTGCACGGCGATCAACACGCGTCGCTCACGAAAACCGAAGAGATTTTGGCCGGCGTGATTGGCGGTACGTTGGCGTGCTGGAACCACCCGTTCGAAGTGGCGCGGATCGAGGCGCAGGTGCTTGGTAACTTGGGCAAGCCCGTGCCGGGCATGACCAAAGTGATGAGAGATATCATACGGGTGGACGGCGTGCAAGGTACGTATTTTATTTCCCAAATCCTGACACCCTGTTTTACCTCTAACGCTGGTGACTGTTGTCCATACATCGCGATATACAAGACGTTAACCGCTTTTCGTTCACAACACCAAAGGGTTGTTCCGCGGCGTCGCGCCGCGAATCGGCCTCGGTATTTGGCAAACCCTGTTCATGGTCACCGGGGCGAAGCTCATCAAGGACGAGATGAGGGAAAGGGGGCTGATCACGAAGTAAGTGCTCTGGGTGTGGGGTGTCGGCGTACCGTGTTTTTTCCGTACGCAGACGCGCGTTGTGTGATGATCGATTGCCTCCGTTGATTTGTAAAAACGTGTTTCTTTCTCGAGTCACGTCTACTCTTTCGCCTCCGCTTCAGCTCCCTCACCCCCCTCGTACCGCTCCGCTTTGTTCGCCAGAAACGAAAGCGCTGCGAGTTTCCGGCCGTAGGACCATCCCGCGTTGCCGTCCAAGGAATCCACCGCGTTCTTCGCAAACGCGAAAAGCGGGTTTGTTTTCGAAACCGACGCAACCGCGTCGCTCAGCGTTTCGCGCTCCGCCAGAAAATCACCCTCGATCGGTGATTCGCCTTTTTTCATGCGCTGCTTCGCGTACAACGCGGTGTAGTTGGAAAACGCCGCGATCGTCTCACGCTTCACGGACTCGTACTGCAAGTCAGACGCAATGCCGCCGTGTTTCATGACGAACGCTTTGTGCTGGTCCAGAAAGTCGGACTCGGAGTCGTAAACTCGCTTTGTTCTTTCCGACGCTTCGCCGAACCCGGGAACCCACGGCGCGCCGTTGTACTGAATCAAAAAAAAAAAGTGTCAATCTCGTATATCGCGATGTATGGACAAACAGTCAGAGGTAACAGTCCCTTCTGGTACGAGTATGGGCAATCAGTCCGCGGAATGAGGTGATTGGGAAAGACCCTTACCTCGCCGACGTTGAAGTTCTCCAGAAACGTCTTTTTCGCGCCTTGCTCCAGCGTGGCGGGGTCCCACTCCCACGGGATGTCGCTGGATGACGCGTCTCTCGCTTCCCTCACTCTCGCCTCCAACGCCGCCCTCGTTTTCTCGTCCATACCGTCGCCGTCCCGGTTCCGGCGCGAGTTTCGGTTTTCTCTTGCATCTCCTCTTCCTCTTCCTCCTCCTCCACCTCTACCCCTTCCACCGCCTCGTCCTCCCCCAGAACGTCCTCCGAAACCCCCTCGCACGTCACCCATCCCCGCGAAGTCCCGTCCCCGCGACCGCGACCTAAGCGCCGCCGCTTCCAGCTTGGACCGCGCCTCGCCGCCCATCGCGTCGCCGACGTCCACCCCAGGTCCGGCGATCGCGGCGCGGCGAGTCGGGTTCGTGGTTCGGTCTTGAGGTAACGAAGTAACCGACCCTCCGTTCTTGCGTCGCTCGGCGTACGCGCGCACGCGGAGCGAAGGTTCTCGGGAAGGGTCGCGTATGAGTGGCACAGCTCGGGTGGTAGTTCCTCCGGCCACTCCTTCCGCGGAAGCACCGGAAACTCTGCCCGCGTCTCGCCGGCGTTTCATTCGCTCCTCCGCTCTTTTCGCGACCGAAAGCTCGCTGAATTTTTTAGTAGCCGCTTCGTTCAGCGCCTTCGCGTTCGCCAGCGCTTCCGGGTTAGACACCGCCCTGCTGGCTTGTACGTCCCGCCACACCCGCGACGCCGCAGCCTTCGCCGCGGTGGCTTTTGCCAACACCTCAGCAGTGAGCTCCACGGACTCGGAATTCAACGCGAACGCGAAAGGAGCGGGTTTTGAGGAAGGCGCCGCGATCGTTTCCGTTTCGCTCTCACCATGTTCTGAAGGCGCCGGTACCGCAATCCTTTCCGTCTCGCGCACCGCGATCGTTTCCGTCTCGCGCTCGCGCTCGCTTTCGCTGGAGCTCGAGTCGCTGCTGCTGGAACTGGAGTCCCCGTCGCTGCTGCTGGAACTGGAGTCCCCGTCGCTGCTGCTGCTTCCGTCGCGCTGCCTCGCCTCGTAGGATTTCTTCGTCAGTCTCGCCATCGTCTTTTTCGTAACAGGCTTCACCGAAACGTGGTGCGCCTCGAATTCCAAGGGCGCCTTGCTTCCCGGCAAGGTGACCCCGGCGAGAGTCGCCGCGGCGATGTTCGCGACACGCTCGCTTTCAAACGTAACAAGCGAGGAAGGGTTGTCGCCGTTGGGGTTCATCATCTTCACCCGCCCCAAACGGCCGTACCCGCCGAAAATAGCGCGCAGCTGTTTGTGATCCAGGCCCGGGGGGATGTGCGAGATTTTAACCGAAACGCCGACGAAACTAGGTGAAGTTTCGGTGGCTTTCTTTCCACGGCCTGCAACCCCCACGGACGCAACAACACCAAACGAGCCCGTCACTGTCTTACCCGCCACTTGCGTCACTAGCCGTTTCTTCCGCTCCGCCCGTTCGGTTCTTTGCTGTTTCCGTGACTCCCGCTCCTCCGCGCGCTGAATACGAGCCAAATCGCGCTCGCCGCGGGTCATCGCCAGCGAAATCTCGAGAGGAGGGCTTGCCGCCAGTGGGGTATCAGACACTGATGAACTATCCGAGCTATCCGAGTCAGAAACAGATTCTGAGTCAGGCTCGAGCCCGCCATCGGACGCGCTCAGGGTCACCCCGTGCAAAGCCGCCATCGCCGCGGCCGCTTCTTCGGCTTTGGCGAACCTTACTAAACCGGTAGGCACCGGCCCGGCGTCTAACACGAACTTGGTGCTCTGCACATCGCCGTGCGGCAGGAAAAGGTGCGCCAGTTTTTTGGCGTTGAAGTCCCTTGGCAGGTTCTTTACGTACAGGTTCTTGGGCTGCGACGGCGACGCGGAGGATGTTTCTTCTGCTGTTTTTTGCGACCTTGAAGATCCAGCGGGCTTGTGCGTGGACTCCGTAGTCGCTTTCTTGGGCTTGGGTTTCGCAGAAGGTTTGTTTTTCGGTGGTTTTGATACCAGTGCCGATGACAAATCGGTCAAATCAGCGCCGGTCAATCGTGGCGCACCAACCCCGTCCGCGCCTTCAAAGACGGGATCGTCCGGCGCGTTCCACTTCAGGCTTTTGGATGTAGGGACGTAGTTTTTGTCCGAGGAACGATCGGCGGTGCGTATACCACCAGAGTTGCCCTGCGATGTGCCCGCCTTGGCGTCGCCACCCGCGTCATTGGTACCGTCTGAACTCCCCTCCGCAGTCCCTCGATCGCCCTTACCGCCGCCCTCACCGTTCCCGTCGTTCTCGTCGTCGCCCCCCGCGGGAGCACCGCCGAAGCTCCAAAACCTAGCGGCGGGTGGGATCTGGCCATTCCCTGCTCCACCAAACCGCCCCGCCCCAAATCGTGCAACCCCAGACCCGTTCCCACGCAAAACCAGCCATCGCATGGCCACCGTCCCGGCGGCGCGGCGGATCGACATCGCGGGCGGGGGGGGTCGCGCGCGCGAGGGACTGGGGGCGGGAAGACCCGACCGAGGAAAAACTCGCGCTGCAAACCGTTGCTTCGACGCCAACGAAATCGAAATCGCTTGTTTCTGGTATCGGCGTTTTTAGCCTGTATGGCCACCAGTCAGGAGCAAACACCCAAATGCCTCCCGCGTTCGCCGCGTCACATTCACGGACACGCACGCGCGTGCCTCACCGCGGTCCCGTTCGCGTTTCTGTGTTCCCGCGTGTCCCCGCGCTCCTCCCGCGCGTCTCCCGAGTGTCCCACCCCTCGCGGGTTTCACGGCGCGCGCGTTCCGCGGGAAACAAAGACACCCAAGAGGACTTCCCTCTGTTTTTCCTCTTTCCAGAGGGCTTTTCCCATCGACCGGCGAACCGAACCGCCCCCAAACATCGTCCCGCCATGGGCAAAGGCGCGCAGTTCGAGGACTACTCAAGGCGGGCTGGTGGTGGGGGCGAGACCGGGATGGCGAGCACGTCCGAGGGTAACGGCGCTCCAGGCGGCGGCAAGGCCCAGGTAGCCACGATAAAAAACACGCAATTCACAAGCTCGCAGAAGTACTCGGTTTCTTTAACAAACGGGCGCACGGGCGGCGGGGTGGTGGAGGACGGCAGTGAGGGAACACGAGCCATGCTAGCGGAAAGGAGGCTGTTGGAGACGCAGCAGGTGCTTGTCACGGAACGCCTCCAGCGGGAAATCACGGAGAGCGTGTTGGCGGAAACCGCGCGGGCTTTGAGCGCGGTTCGGAAAGCGGCGGCTGATTCGTCCAACGGCGCGAACGCTTTCTCGAAGGACGGCCACACCTTGAAAGGCGGGTCGGATGACATCGCGGAGATGCTGCAACAGAAGCTTTCGTTGCTGAGAAACGAGTGCGACGTGTTGAAAGCGAACGCGGCGAGCAAAGAAATCGCCCTGCGAACCGCGGAAAACAGAAACGGTCAATTACTAAAAGCCAACGGAGGCGACTACATGCAAATCGCGATCCACGTCACGGAGATGACCAGCGCGGACCAGGACGAGCTCGTTTTGAACTCGAAAACGTTACTTGACCGAGCCAAGGAACTTGAGGGTTTGGTCACCGAGCTTCTTACCGTGGATGAACTGCGGGTTCGAACCTTGGCGGAGCTCGTGCAAACGATGGAATCCCGACAAGGCGAGCTGAAGGACAAACTGCGCGACCACGGGTTGCTGGACGACGACGAGTACGACGACGGAAAGGTGTGGGAGATGGCGAATCAACAAGGGTTGTTTGGAGGTGACCAAAGGGCGCTGTCCGCGGAAGCCAAAGCCGCGCTGGCGCACACGCTGGAAGGTAAGGGCCTTTCCCACCCACCACATTTCGCCGACTGATTGCCCATACTCGTACCAGAAGGGACTGTTACCTCTGACTGTTTGTCCATACATCGCGATATACAAGACTGACACTTATTTTTACAATCTGGAAGTGTCCGTGACCTACGACGGACCGGCGAGCTCGCCGCTGGGGAAAAACTTTTACGTCACGAGAACCGCGAGCGCGTGGGACCGGTGGTTCGGCGTGCATTGCTGAGTGAGTGCTTGGGGTACCGGGTTCGATCCCGGCCGTATTCTTGTAAGCTACATGTGCTATTCATCCGGTTCGTATGGGTAGTTAGTCGGAGCGTATCGCGCGCTTCTCTGAGAGGTGCTGGTTTTATTTCTTTTTCACTTTCTCGTCCGACGGACTCCACCACAGCCCCGCTAGCAAAACCAAGTGCGCCGCGAACAACGTGGCGCTCGACTCGGTCGTCGCGGGAAACACGTTCCACGACCGTTCTATCGCCAGAAACAAACCCACCCGCAAAAAAGAACTCACCAACGTCGGGTACGGGAACGTTCCGCGAGACTGTTTGCCCATACAAGCGTCTCCAACAAACTTTCCCATTCCGTCGAACAGAAAACACTGCCACAAAAGCCACGGGAGGGAAAAGAAGTACCACGCGTAGAACTGGTAGTGCAGGCTTCGGGCGAATACGATACCGATAAAAGCGCCTTCGTGAAGCGTGGTTAACACATGTGTGGGACTTGTTAGTCTTGTGTTTTTTTCTTCGTCTGCAAGTGGTAAGGCGTTCGTTGGAACCCGCGCGAACCAGTCGCGAAAGAAAAACCAAAAAAAACGTTCTTCGTTTTTTTTATTTTTGCCTTTATTTTTCGGGTACCACTTGGTATGCGCGAACAGGAACAGCACTCCCAGGTGGCAGACTAACAAGCCATACGCGAATTCCTTCGAGAGAAACGTTTGTTTGCGTAGCATCCGCCAGTTCACGGTCCATTTGTACTGAAACTGTCTTGTGAACTCAAACGCTTTCGCGAAATACTCGTTTGGAAACGTTAATAAGAACGGCGCGGCGAGCAAGATTTGCACGGAAACAAACGCGACAACCGCGCAAACCGCGGTGCTGGGTTTCGAACCCGCGACCAACAGAACCAGCGCGGGCGGTACAACCAACAACACGTTCATCTTGACACTTGTGCCTAGTGACAGAAAAACGAAACACGGAATCCAACTCTGCGTTTGCGCCAAGATAATCGCGACGTGTGTGAACAGGCTCGCTACGCCGTCGTTGAACAGCCTCAGCTGCGATTGGGAAAGAAAAGTGTCAGTCTTGTAAGGCCACGTTCGTAACTTGTATGGGCAAACAGGGCACTTGTGATGTGCGTAGTAAACAGTAAACACTCAAAGAGGGACATCAAACAGTGTGCCTGGATTTGGGAAAGGCCCGATGCGTACCACGAAGATGGAATGCACGCGTTTCGACAGGGTTAACAAACCAAGACTCCACGGAGGTAGTTGTCTTACGCGAATATACGTCGTGAATGTCACGGCTAAGTGCGCTACATATAGCACTAAAAAAAAATACTGCGCGTGTCTTACGGAGGCGGCGTCGTTCGCGCATTGATCGTCATCCATCATCAATCTTTCCCCGCAGAGAAAATACTTTAACAATCCGTACACGTACACGAACCCAGCAGGGTACACCAGCGGCCCGGTGTCTCCTTTTAGCTTGGTGTAGTTTCTTTCGCCGTTCAGGAAACCGCCTACTTCGGACATGTACGCGCGCCAGTCGATTTCGGTGTACCGGACGTTGTGGATGATCACAAGGCACAGGGCTGTTTCCCAGACGCACAAACTCGTAGCGACGAACATCGCGCATCGCACATCGGTCTTGTCGCACAAACGCCCGCCGATGGTCGTTACGAGCTTCGCTATCCGTGACCGAGTCATCCGTGACCCCAATCCGGTGTCAAACCCCACGCGCGAGGCGTCACGCGAAACCCCGGCTCGCGTGCGCGCCATGACCGCGGTGTGTGGAGTGACCGGTTCCTTCGCGATGGTCGTTCCAATGGCGATAAATATTTTCGCAGATTTGATATTCCTCTCCATCTCGTCAGGTATCACCCTCCAGTCGCGTCCGCGCAGAGGCTCCGGACGTGCCGCGTTTGGAGAGACGCGGTGTGGTGGCGAGTGGAAGACGCTACCTATACCCTAAACCTTAAACACCCTAACGCCATGGCTGACGCGTTACACTTCACGTGCACCACAAAAACCAACAACGAGAAACTCGCGTGTTTGGCGCAACTCGTGACGCAAACCGCGCTTGCGTGTTTGGGCCCGCAAACGTGCGTCGGCGACGGCAAGGTGTGTCGCGTCCCCGTGGTGGTGGTGGTGAACAGTCGTGACGCGCTAGATGCGTGTACCAACGCGGTACTGCAGGCGCTGCCGAACGCGTTGATAGCGCGTCTGCACGCGGACCAACGAGCAGAGGATCGGGAAAAAACTCTGCAAGGATACCGATTCGCGAAAAACTTCAACACGGACCCGGCGACGTCGGCGATTCAAAATACCAACCCGGCTGGCTGGCGCGACGGCCACGACGGGTGCGGGCTGGTGTTACTGGCCACCACGGCAGAGTGCCTCCCATCAGTAGCCACGGGCGAAGCCCCGCTGGGCGCGGCGCTTGTGATACAAATGGACGTGCCGCGACGACATTCAAATCACGCCGCTCCAGAAAAAGAAGCAGAAAAAATAAACGACGCCTGCGCGGCGTACAAGCGCCGCGTCCGCGCCGCGATCGGCGACGGACACCAAAGGCGGCCGTTCGTAACCATCATCGCGAGTGACGAGGTTGGCGACTATGAAACGTGCACGACCGGCATGGAAACGCAGGGAGAAGTTCCCTTCGGTCTGCAAGACATCGTCGTGGGCGGGTGGCGGGCGCGCAAATCGAAAAGCGCGACGTGACGAGTTCGTTTTTGCGTAGCTGTTTTTACTCGTCTTTTAGTCGTACTAGTCTCTCCGTAACTTATGTAGTCTAGCTGTTTTTACTCATCTTAGTCTTACTACTTGAAGTCTCTTTGCGGAGTCTCTTACTAGTCTCCTCTCCGTAACTGGTAATACCCGTCTCGTCACGCCCCGGTGTCAAAGCCGATGTAGCCTTGAATCGTGAACGGCTCTTGCTTGACCTCGGGCTCTTGTTTGATCTCCGGCTCGAGCTTGACTTCGGGCGAACTCTCCGGCTCGCGCTTAACTCGCTTCGCACTCGGCGGAGCCGCGCGTGCTGACTTGCAAGTCGCGCAGTCGTACTTCACCTTACCGTGGGGGCACGGGTTGCAAACCTTGCAGCCCTGTTTCAGCTTCTCGTGAGGGCAAGGCTTGCACTCTTTGCAGCCCTTTTTCAGCTTGCCGTGGGGGCAGGGGGTGCACACCACGCAGCTGTGTTTCTGCTTGCCGTGAGGGCACCCTTTGCACACCACGCAGTGCTGTTTCAGCTTGCCGTGGGGGCAAGGGGTGCAGTCCGCGCAGCTGTTTTTCAGCTTCCCGTGGGGGCAGGGGTGGCACACTGCGCAGCTGCCTTTCACCTTCCCGTGAGGGCAGTGGTTGCAGTCCACGCAGTGCCTTTTCAGCTTGCCGTGACGGCAACCGTTGCACTTCTCGCAGCTGTGTCTTCCCGTGCGGGCAGGGATTGCACTGCACGCAGCCGCCTTTCGCCTTCCCGTGCGGGCACCGCTTTACCCCCATCGTTCGCGTGCGACCAGCCCCGCGCGACACGATGTGCGCGGGTCTTCGCGAAGAGCGGACAGGTCGCGTCAGTTCTGGGAAGTGGAGGAAGTCGTGGCTTTTGGAGAATCGAAAAGATGAAAAAAAAAGCGTGGAAGCCCTCGGAAGGGTGACTCCTCCTCGGGTCTACTTCCAAAGCCGCGCACACGCGACGCGCGCTGTGCGTCGCATGCTCGCGCTTCGCGTGCCCTTCGCACGCACGCACGCGATGGGCATGACGGTCGAGAAGCCTCGGCCTCGGGGTGTTACGCCCCCGGGCGCGACTTCGGACGCGGCGCAGCGCGCGAGTGTCGCGGCAGATTACGCGAAAGTAGCGACCCAGTCGGGCGGGTGCTGCGTCTCGTCCACCCCCAACCGGTTCGCTATCGGGTACACCGAGGCGGACCGAAAGTTGGCGGGCGACGCCGACCTCGGGGTGGGGTGCGGCACCCCCGTGCGCCTAGCAGGTTTAATGCCAGGCGAGACGGTACTGGACCTGGGGTGCGGCGCGGGGATCGATTGTTTCTTAGCACAAAGTGATGTCGGGGAAACAGGCTTGGTGATCGGCGTGGACATGACCCCTGACATGCTCGCCAAGGCTCGGGAAGGCTCTACGAAACGAAATCTGCCTACTCACAACGTGCAGTTCCGTCTGGGCGAGATCGAAAACCTGCCTTGCGGAGACAACTTAGTCGACGCAGTCATCAGCAACTGCGTGATCAATTTATCCCCAAACAAGCTCAGGGTACTTCAAGAATCTTTCCGAGTACTTCGCCCGGGCGGACGACTCGCGGTGACGGACGTGGTGCAAACCAAAGAGTTACCGGAGCACTTGCGAACCAACCAAGCCCTTTCCTGCTGAGTCGCCGGGGCGCCCGTCACGAAAGACCTGGTGGATATGCTAGGTACGGCCTTGGGCGTTTCCCAAATCAAGGCACGCTGTTTTATCTCTAACGCTGGTGACTGTTCAGACCGATTACCACGACTGTTTTCCATACATCGTCCAATACACGTCGAATACACATACCGATTACCCTCCCTGTTGTCCACACATCGTCCAATACACGTCCAATACACGCCCAACAAATGAACTGACACTTTTCGTGTAACAAAAACAGTATCCACCGGGTTTTGTGACGTGCGCGTCGTCGAAAAGCAGGTACGTATTGCGCGTCTCCCAAATCCAGGCACACTGTGGAGGCCCGATTACGGGTGACTGTTTGCTCATACATATTACGAAAGGACTGACCCTTTTCGTTCACAATCACCCACAGGAGAGCCGGGAGTTCATCAAAGACTGGCTCCCGGGGTCGGGCGCCGAGGACTTCGTGGTCTCAGCGAATGTCACTGCGGTGAAACCTATGACTATTCAGTCCGTGGAAAATGTCGCAACTAACAAGTGGGCGGACCTCGTGTCTGCTGAGACGAAGAAAACCTCGTCAGCTTGCGTTCCTCCTCCTTCCGAAAAAAACGTCTTCGCGGACGCCGCCGCCGAAGCGTTCGCCGCCGCTGCGGGGATCGAGACTAGTGCAGGAACGATCGGTGTCGGCAAAGCCGTGGCGGACCTCACAACCGCCCTAGGCCAGGTGATACGAAGCCTGGGCGAGCACCACGCGCGACACACAGGCGATGTCCGTGATGCCGTTGCCGAAGAACCAACGCCGGAGCCTGTGGTGGAGACGAAAGCGGGGTGCTGATAAGAGTCGGGGAGGATACGCCGCCCGTAATTCCTTCCGTCGTCAAAGCGCCAATTCTTTACTCCTTTTTTAGGAAAGGTCTCGAGTTATCATTCATAATTTTTTTCACCCCCGTATCGCTTCCGCGACGTCTGAGACGACTATGACCCACACGAACGTAACAAGTTGGGTCCCCAACACTGTTCGTGTGGAGAAGATGAACGTTCGGCGACGCAGTGAGAAGTGAAACGAGAGTGCGATGATTGTAATAAAAAGTAAAAAGATATTTCTTTCAGGAATTCACGACGTTGACCGGCGCCCCCGCTAAAAACGCACGGACGTTTTCCGCCACTGCGTTCACCAGCCGCTGTCGCGTCTCAACCCGTTTCCACCCGATGTGCGGCGTAACAATCACGTTGTTTAACTCGAACAACGGCGAGCTAACCGTGGGCGGCTCGGGGTGCTGCACGTCCATCGCGGCGCCCGCTATTGTTTTGTTTTTCAAAACTGCGATTAAATCGTCTTCGTCGATCACGGCGCCTCGCGCGGTGTTGATTAGAAACGCGGTGGGTTTCATCCAACCCAGGGTTTGTTTGTTCAACAAGCCAGCGGTGGCGGCGTTTAGGGGGCAGTGGATGCTGACGAAATCTGAGTTGTTGAGTAGTTCTTTCAAGTCGGAAGCTGCTTTGTATTTCCCATCCCCGCAATCCTTCGCGCTTCGGCTCCACACCAACACGTTCATGCCAAACGCTCGCGCCAGTTTGCCTGTTTTCAAACCAATAGTGCCGCTGCCGCCGATCAACCCGATTGTCTTGCCACCGAGCTCGAAGTGAGCAAGTTGCCCAAAAGATTTGAACGGATTCGAGCCGTGGAATAAGGTTTGGTCGCCGTTTGCGTTTGCGTGTATCTGCAAGTGCATCGAGCACGAAAAGTTCAACACCTGATTGGAAAGAAAAGGGTCAGTCCATTTGTTGGGCGTGTATTGGGCGTGTATTGGGCGTGTATTGGACGATGTATGGACAACAGGGATGGGTAATCGGAATGCGTATTGGACGTGTATTGGACGATATAAGGACAACAGTCGTAGTAATCGGTCTGAACAGTCACCGTAATCGGTCCGAACAGTCACCAGCGTTAGAGGTAAAACAGCGTGTGTCGGATTTGGGAAAGGCCAACACGTACCTGCGTCATCACCAACTGCGCCACCGCGTCCGTGCTGTAGGCCGGGACGTTACACACGGTGATGCCGCGTTTCGTTGCTTCTGTCAGGTCGATGTTGTTGTAACCCGTGCCGGCTTCGCAAATCAGGGTGATTGAATCTGGGAGCAAGGTGACGTCTATCGGGACTTCCTTGGTGACCAAGGTGGTGTGGCCTTGTGCGAACTGCGCTATTTCGGACGGGGTAGGCGAGTGGTGCTCGTGTTTCGTGACCGGGGTCCCGCACACCAACTCCAGCATACAGAAATCAATCTTCCCGTCGAAATCCAACCGCCCCGCGTTCACCACGCAGGCCTTGGTCATATTGTGCCTGACGAAGCTGGCGAGGGGGCGCACCAGCCGACGCGCCAGGGACATCTGAGACAAAGATTGTTGGCGCGTCCAAGTTTCGAAGTTCTGGGAGAATTCAAAATCTGAAGAGCCACATCTCGACGCGCCGGTCACCTGCCGCCCTGATGGCCGACCTAGCTCAGTACGAGCGCGAGCTTTTGCGACGCAACGCGGCGCTTGAGGAGCGCGCCGCGGCGTCTATCGCGCGCGCGAAGGCTGTGGTGGATGGCCAGGCTTCCTCGCACGCGGGGGGTGGCGCGTGGATGGCGAAGTCCGCCGCGTTCGCGTTCGGTGATGGCGACCCCAACGGTCCTTCCCTCGAAACCCTGGCGGACGCGTTGTACCAGGACGAGGTGGAGAACTACGACCCGCGCGCGAGGGAGAGGGAGGTGATGGAGGCGCAGGCGCGGTTACGAGGAGAGGGAGGCAATCTTTACGGGTACGAAAACGGCGATGACGAGAAACGAGGACGAGGTGCTCACAAAAGTCCAAACAAGAAACAGCAGACCAATTCAAAACCATCCTCGGCGCGGCAATCTCGGGACGGGGCGTTCGGCGCGCGCGACTCTTCCGAGACGGCAGCAGGCACCTTCGACGCTTCCGAGGACCCGGTTGAGTTTTCGGACGACGCGTACGGACGGCTGGCGAAGGCACGGATTCAAGCGTTACGGGACCAGCTTTCGCAACAAGGGAAGGAACTCCGGGACGTTCACGCGAGGTTAAAAGACAGCGATACTGAGCTGAAAAGCGTGCTAACAGATAAGCAAGCTGTGCAAAAGGCGCTGAAAGCGGCGAACAACGGGTTGGAAAAAGAAAAAAGGTTGAACGTGGAGTTGCAGCAGCAGATGGATGGGAAATCACGCGAGGTCATTGAAACCAAAAAAGAAGCCGACCGAAACAGTCGGAACACGAAGTCGCAGCAAGCGGAGACGAAGAGCCGGGACGTTCGGCTCAACCGCGCGCTTGAAGAGGTTGAGCGGTATAAGAACTTGCTCAACGACGCCCGGGATAGCCGAAAAGGCGGTGGCGAAGAGCAACGGCGCGACCTTATGGAACTTCGATCCGAGGTGAGGGTTCTGCAGCGACAGGTACGAGTTGCGCGTTTCCCAAATCCAGGCACGCTGTTTTATCTCTCAGCTGGTGACTGTTGTCCATACATCGCGATATACAAGACTGACGATTTTCTTTAACAATCACAGAAACACGAGCTCATCGTGGCGTTCAAAAAGCAGGGCAAGCTGGTGGACGTTTTGCGGAAACAGAAGATTCATCTGGAGCAAGCGCGCGTGGTGCAGTTCGCGGAGGAGGAGTTTCTGCGGGTGCTGGAAAAAGGAGAGAGCGGAGGGAAGTAGGGAGGTTGTTTGTGTAGTGATGGTGTGTATAGTACGGGTAATACAAACTATCTTCCTTGTTACGAGAACCATCTCCCTTAATTACGAGAACCACCGCCGAGCGCTGTCTCCCTTTTGTTACATGAACCATCTCCCTTATTTTACAAGCAATATCTCCCCTTCAATCAATCAATCAACTACCACCACGCACTCCGCATCTTCGTCTTCGCCTCACCCAAACCCTCACCGTATCATGGTCTTCGGGTCCAGGGCTTTCCGTACGGTGGCATCGTCCAAATACTGCAGCGCTACCACGGAAACCGGCACACCAGTGGCGAGCGCTTCTTTCGCCACCGCGGTTGCTTTTTTATATCCCAGCACGGGTAACAAATTGGTGACGATTCCTATGCTGCCATTCACGAGCTCGGCGCACCGCTTTTCGTCCGCGGCGATGCCATCGATACACTGCGATAAATAAAAGAAAGTGTCAGGCATGTATGGGCAAACAGTGTTGGGCTTTGGAAAAGGCCCAATACGTACCTTCACACGCAGCGTATCAAGGCCGTTTCTCATTAAGTTCAGGTTGTTCAGCAAATTATAAGCGATGATGGGTTCAAACACGTTGAGCTGCAGTTGCGCCGCTTCGCTCGCGGTGGCGATGACGTGGTCGGTGCCCATGACTTGGAAACACACCTGGTTCACGACTTCTGGGATGACGGGGTTTATTTTTCCGGGCATTATGGACGACCCGGGCGCCATCGCGGGGAGCTTTATTTCCCCGAAACCGCACCGGGGGCCTGAGGCTAACAAACGCAAGTCGTTGCAGATTTTCGAAACCTTCACCGCGACGCGGCGTATGATGTTCGAGAAGAGCAAAAACGAGCCCGTGCTGCTCGACGCTTCGATGAAGTCGCTCGGCGACGTCAGAGGAAGCTCGGTTAACAAACCCAGCTCCGCCACCGCGAGTTCCGCGAAACCCTCGTGCGCGCAAATCTTGGTACCGATCGCGGTGCCTCCCAGGTTGACTTCATAGAGTTCGGAAACGTTGCGTTTCATGAAGTGCAAATCCTTGCGCAGGGTGTGCGCGAAGGATTTGAACTCCTGTTTTTGTGAACGAAAAGGGTCAGTGTCGAGTCTTTCGAGTGCGGGTGTACTTCGTGACGTGTATATCCAGGATTGGGTAGTACCGGTCCATGGTGTGACTTTCAACCTGTACTCCACAAAACGCGGAAGGTAACAGTGCGTTTGTGGTGTATTTGTAATAGATGTGGTAAAGTCACGGTAGTAGTACGTACTACAAACATCACGAGGAGTGCGTTCGAACACTCAAATAGGGTCCGTAAACGTCGTGCCCGGATTTGGGGAAGCCCACTCCGGCCGTACCTGGCCCAATGTCATCGGCACCGCGTCTTGAAGCTGCGTCCGTCCCATTTTAATCACGCTTTCGAATTCAACCGCCTTACCATCTAGGGACTCAATCAACGCCTCCAAACTTCCAACCAACTCCCGGTGCTTAATAACAACCGCCAGCTTCACCGCCGTGGGGTACGCGCAGTTCGTGGACTGGTTTTGTGACCGAAAAGTGTCAGTCTTGTCTGGGCAAACAGTGTGTCTGGATTTGGGAAACGCGCAATAAGTGGTAATAGAAAAGACGCTAGCTCTCGGAGGTGACTGCCAGCCATAGGGAATTTACAAATACGTACCTGGCACAAGTTGACGTGGTCGTTTGGGTTTATGTGTTCGTACCCGCCGATACTCGCGTCCGCGTGTGTTTCGTGCTCGTAGTTTCCGCCCGATGTGACACTCCCAGCCTGCTGGTGGGAGCCGTACGTTCCCCTCGATAAAATCAAGTTCCCCAGGTTCGCAATGACCTCGTTGGCGTTCATGTTCGTGCTCGTCCCGGCGCCGCCTTGGATCATGTCCACTGCGAAGTGTTCGTGGTGCTGTTTTTGTGAAAGAAAAGTGTCAGTCTTGAGTCTGCGTGTGTACTGTATTGGACGATGTATGGACAACAGTCAGGGTAATCGGTCTGAACAGTCACCAGCTTCGGTAAAACAGTGCGTATGTGACGTGTGTAGTCGTAACAGTTGTTACGGGCACTCGTGCACCGTAAACAGTCAAACAGGGTCCGTAAACGCCGCGCCGCCTGATTTGGGAAAGCCCCGTCCGGCCGTACCTGCTTTGAAGAAATCAAGTCATCGCACGCCTGTTCGATGGCGCGCGCGACGTTCGCGTCTAGTAACCCTAAACGGAAGTTCGCCCTCGCCGACGCTTTCTTGACGTACGCCAGGCCGATTATCAACTCAGGGAAGTGGTGTAACGGGATTCCCGTGATTTGGTAGTTCTCCAGCGCGCGCGCGGTGGCGATGCCGTAAAGCGCGTGTTGGGGTAACTCCAGCTCGCCGAGCAAGTCGTGCTCGGTTCGCGTTTTCGCGGCAGGCGACTCTGGCCCGATGAAAGCCGAAAGTGTCAGTCTCTCTTAACGTGTATCCCGGATTGGGAAGGAGTCCGTCGGAGTGGGTCGGCGTAACAGTTCCCAGTACTCTGAGTACTGGTAAATGTTACGTACGCCATACAGGGCAGTAATCAGGGAGGCGGAACGCGGTGATTGGGAAATACGCACCTTCGTGCCACGGTGCAACAACGATGGCCACGATGGACCTTTCCGTGCTGGCGTGTATGTTCGTGGTGCCTGTTTTCTCGTGATGGCGAGTTGTGGTTGGAGTGACGACACGCGTGACGTGCATTTCAGGAGACGTTCTCGCGGAACCGTGTGCCCACGACCACGCGTGTCGTGTGGAACGGGAACGAGCCCCGAATTTGCTCGAAACGGAAACGTACGGAGTCAGCATCGCGTGCGGGGAAGCGCGAAGTGCGACGGCAAGCACCGCGCGGTGTCGCGCGACGCGACACAGCGACAGCATCTAGTCACGGGTGGTGTGCGGTGAAGCGTTCGTGAGTCGACGTGGCACACGGAAGATACCCACGCGCAGTTACCCACGCGCGCGTCGTTGTGTGTGTTGGTGTGTCATTCACACGCCGCGTCTCGTCACTACGAACTAACGAACGCTTCCTCGAGAAAGCGTTTCATCTCGACAAGTGGCACGGCGCAACTATGACGAATTTGAAGCTGATCAGGCTGACGAGGACGCAATCGTCGGATATTTTCTTTCCTTTCGTTCGACGTTCAGCTCAACACAATCCCACGCGCGTCCCCCCCGCACACCCTACCCCAAAAATGATCTCCCCCGCCACCGCGTCCGCCGCGATGTACATCGGCAACGGTATCACGTGCATCGCGCTTCCCCGGAAGCAGCTCGGTGAGGTGTACCTGAACGGCACGCAGCTCCCGGTGAACGACGAGGCGCAGGTAAGAAGGATTGGACTCAGCCAGGATCCCACAGACGATTCTTTTTGTCGCCGACTGTTCCGCCGAATCCCAAGACCGTTTGCGCATACGAAAGGAGGAAAGTAAGACTGACCTTTTTTATCCCTCATTCTCATCCCAGGCTGGCTGGAAGTTCATGGGCATCACCGCGCTTCAGCTCGGCGCGACGCTTCTCGTTGCGGACAAAGTCCTCACGGGCGATGACAAGAAGAAGATGAACATGGGCATCGCCGCGGGAGGCGCTGCCGCGGCGGGGATGTTCGCCGTGAACGGCTTCTGCACGGACATGGTGAAACCAGAGATGCGCATCATGAACGCAATCGGCAACGCCGCCGTGGCCGGCTTGGCGATCAAGGCGCTGATGGAGAAGTGAGTTTTTTCAAAAGGACACAAGCTCTACTAGCGGCACAACAAGCCTAACGTCAGGGCGCGAGAATTTCAATTTGTAACGCGAGTATCACTCTTGTAACTACTCCCCTTGTAGCACTACGCGTGGCATTCTTTTTTGTTCCTTCTCAAGTTTCTTTAATAAGCACGAGGGCTTCACAGGTTTGCAAGTCACCTTTTGAACTGATATTGCCCTCGTGCTTATTAAAGCCCCAGTGCTTTACCTGCTTTACACTTTGAGTGGGAGAATCCTGTGTGCGCCTTTGTTTACATCGTGACGTAAAAAACGTGGCAATCCCGCCCTGGCCGATTCCCGATGATGTGCTCTTGCGTTCGCACTTTTGCATTAGGGGAGACGCCTTCGAGCCCCTTCGGTTTGAGGGTTTAGTAAGGGTTTAGACCAAAACCTTCGGGGGGAGCGAGTATGAGCTTCGGCGAACTGTTACTGGCAAGACTGACTTGGCCGGCAGTAGTACACCCAGGCGAGGACTTGTGTAAAATTCGAAGCCTAGTCATCAAATTTGCATTCCTCTACGCGTTCATTTGCCGAACGCGGATTTGCCGAAACACCTTTTGGCAAGAAGATTCTTTGACTTGGCGAAACACACCACGACATTCAATTGAAACAACCCGACGCCCTTCTCGCCGCCCTGACTTCACGGGCACCGGCGGCCGCGCGTGTTACGTTTCGCGGTTCGGACCCGGCAGGCGGTGGACGTGTTCCCGGCTTCCCGAGGCGCCCGGGTTTCTGGACCGGTTGTGCAGGGCAGTACAAGAGTTTCCGAGCCTCGGAAACGCGTGTCCTCGGCGAAACAAACGGCAAGTCTTTCGTCGCCCCGCCGCAAACGCGTCACCGAAGGTCATCGCAGGTCCCGCCGTGTCTTCAAACCATGTCCCTCGTGACGGAAAAGATGTTCCCCGGGTCCTTGTTCGGGGTACCGGGGGAGATGTTCGCTGGGTCCATCGAGAGCCTGGTCGCGACCACCGGGGTCTCGGGGCGGTTCCTGGAGACCTTGTCCGCGCTTCCGCCCGAGATCTTGGTCCTGCTTGACACCGCGCACATCTGGGGCCCGTTCGCGGCTTTGATCGGGTTCTTATTGTTCGGCCCCCTGGGCGGGGGTAACCGGTTCACAAGGCACGCCGGCAACGCCACTTTAGGCGGCTTGGGTTTCCTGGGCTCCCTGGGCTCCCTGTCCCACCGAGCCTGGTTCGCGTTCAGCACCGCGGTGACGATCCGGCAAGTCGTGCTTTGGTTCGTCAACCTGACCCCGGTCAAGGGCGCGTTGCTCAGCGTCGGCATTGAAATCATTCCCGCGCGACGCGGGCGGAACGGAACGGCTGGACAAGGGAGCTCTTCGCAGTTTAGTTCACCAGGGAATTCTTCAGGGGGAGTTGCTTCCGGAACCCTACACGCGCCATCCGCGGACGATTACCGCCGCGTGTGTTTCGCGTCAAACTACGATTCGCTGACCAACGTCCCGACCGCGATCAACCCGACACGCGCCCCGGATGTTGTTTCCACGCGTGACTACCACGAGTTCAAGGAGCGCATGGCGGGCATGCCATCCCGGCTACCCACGCTTGAAACAAACGGCACGTGGGTTGAGATGATGCACAAGAGCAGCGCGGACGGGATGCACTACCGCGCGTGGCGGCACGTCCTCCCGTACGGAGGCACCGAGTACCTCTCACGGACGATGTTCGAGAACGCCACCGTGGAGGAGATGGTTGATTTTTTCGGGTGCGACGACACCCGGGCTTCGTGGGACCGGCTACTTTTCCGACACCGGGTACTAGAGCGAGACGAAAAGACGGGCGCGGAGGTTGTGTTTTGGGAAAGGGCGCTGCCCGTGATTAGCAACCGCGATTACGTGTTTTCGCGACGCACGTTTAAAGACCCGGGCGACGAGGGCGGCGGCGGGGACGGCATCGGCGGGGAGGTTTCTGGGGACGGCACGGGTGACGGCGGGGACATCACTGGGGACGCTTCTGGGGATAGGGAAGGTACCACCGGCGGGGACACGTACTGGGCCATCACGAAAGGCACCAGGCACGTTGGGTCTCCCGAAACCCCGGGGTTGAAGCGGGTGGATCCTTACTTTTCGTCCTGGCGCATGCGCGCGGTGATTGGCGCGGACGGCCGCTTGTCCGCCTCCGAGTGCATCCTGTCGCACTTCGAGGAACAGCACGTGAACCAGGATGTGGCGCGGTTCGCGGTGAAGTGCGGGATGTGGGGGGTGGTGAAGAACATGGGGGGTGGGTTCCGGAAGTTCCAGCGAGACCGGGCGGTGCGGCACGAAGCGGCGAGTCGAGAGACGGCGCTGCTTGACGGCGATTCCAACAACGACGCCTCTGGAGGGTCGGGTCTGCGCCGGCGACGAACGGTAAGCGGCGTACCGGGTCTTACCCGAGTCGTTTCCGGTACCGGCGGTACCGCGGGTACTTCTGGTTCTTCTGGGGGGCACGATTCCCCCAAAAAGAAACTCGTCAGGAGCCTGGTGCGACTGCTGACACGAACCGTGATGGTAGTAGGTACGTGCCGGGCCTTTCCCAAATCCCGGCCTCCCTGTGTTCCAATACAACACTGACACTTTCTTTTTTATCGTATCAGGTACAATCGGCGCGCTCGCGGCGCTGGAAACCCGGAGCCGGGAGTTGAGTTTCAAGTCGACGTCGTTGTTGCGGGGGAAGCGGATTCCTTCCCGGAGAGGCCCGTCCCGAAGAGGTACGGGCGACGTCGAGGCGGCGGTGGGGAAGGTTCTTGATGAGCGGCGGGAAAGCGCACTGAGGGGGAAACGAAGGGTGGATGGGGATATCGACGGCGGGGGCGCGGAAACCGGGACGACGAACGTTCCCGAAGGCACCGCGGGGGCCACCGTTGATTCGGTGTAAACGCGCGTTAAGCTAAAAAACGGAGTGCGCGAAAAGACCTTTCCATAAAAAGCTTCACAAAAAATCGCACCTCCCCGCGACGCTTATTCTCAGGTCTCGTAGATTTTGAATCACCCCCTCATCATCCCCCGCCTGCACGAACTCCTTCACCGCCAGCTCCACCGCGGCTAACAACCGAGGCGGGGTGGTGAACACAATCTCCTCGTCCCCCGAAAGTGTCCCGGCGTTGCCGTCCAGGGCCATCTGCGAATTCTTTTTTTTTTCGGTTTCGCTCGCGTCACTTTCTTCTTTTTCGGTTTCGCAATCATCGCTCCGCTCCGGTGGCGTCAGCGCGTCCGAAAGCGCGTCCTCGCGTTCCGTGCCTGATGGTATGCTCAGTAAAACGTCGATTATCCTTCGTTCCGGAGTAACACTGTTCAGCGTTCTTAGCTCTTTTTCTCCCATCGGCGCGCGGCCTAAAATGGCGACCACGGATGTGCGCCGGCTTTCCGCGTTTTTCGTCGCCTGAAGAACCGCATCCAACTCGCCTTGCGCCGCGAGCTTCGCGGAAACCGCGTCCCAGCGCTTGGCGAGTTCTTTTGTCTCTACGGTGGTTAGCCCAGTGCTTCCTGCGTAGTCTCCTCCATTTGTGGCTAAGTCTTTTAGCTCACTTCCGTCCCCTAACGTTTGAATCATCTCCCCGAACGCGGTGTCCGCCGCTGCCATGACCCGGCCGCAAAGACTGTCAAGTTTTTGGGAAGCCGCAAGCTCGCCATTAGTCTCCAGCTCCAAAACCCGCACGCTGGCGTGCTCGTAGAACGACACCGTGAACTCGCCTCGCATGTCCTCCACGGTGGCGTTGAACAAGTCGGGGGGGGTCAGGGAGAGCTCTTCTAGCAACGCGTCGTACTTGGTCGCGTCCGAGGACGAGATTTCGGGGGGTGACGACGACGTCGATGATCGACTCGACCCCGCGGCGGCGGCGCGGAACGACGACGCAGCGTTTGAACCTCCGTTTCGGGGGGGGTTGGAGAAGACGCGAGAACACGGCGTCGAAACGACGCGCGCGCGTGAAACCGCGAACGCCATCGTGGTTGCCGGACAGGCGTGCGTGCGCAGGACAATTGGCAAGCTTCATCGCAAATCGCTCCGCCGACGCCGAAAAGCAAGAAGTCGCTCGTGTTTATTTAGTCTCTCGTTTTCGAGGAGCCGTTTTTGTGCTCCTCTCTGCTCTCCAACCTCTGCTGCGGCTTGATTTCCCTCGATCCGCACGGCCGAGATGGCGCGAACCAGTTGGACGGCCGAGCCTGGCCGAGCGCTGAGGCGCGCGTTGTGCGTGCCACCGCTTTTTCTACCAAACTTTCGACGGCGGGCAAACGCTTGGCATATCGGGGCTGCGTGGGCGTGAGGAAACCGGAGGAGTTGCCCGTTCAGACGACGCGAGTGGTGGCGCGGCGCAGGGTACGGGTAGGGGGGCGGCTCGGGTCGGGTCCAGAGGGACACAGGACGCGGTTGGTACGAGTGGGTGGTAGGGACAATCGGGGTGATTGACGTGGGGTACGTGAAAGTTGGTTATTTACCACGGATCGGAACTGAGGCGCGATGGCGAGTAATAACTCCGACCCGGCCCCCCTGAAGCGCGGCGTGGAGGTGAGCAACAAGCTGGACAACGACACGACGACGATACGGGTGGTGTACACGCACCGCCCGGGGTTGCACGCGGATTTGGCGGTATGCGTTGATGGTCAGAAGTTTCTGCGAATTTTACGATCGGAGGTTACCCGGCACGGGCATCTTCGCGTACACCGGTTTTGGGTCGTTGATGTGGTGACACACAAAAAACTGCCGCACGCGCTGTTGACGCCTTTGAGTCTATCCGTTCGAGACGCGGTAGTCGACCCAGGCATTTGGGCGCGCTGGTTCGGTGTTGAAAACGCGAAGCGACGCGCCGCGATCGATCATGAAAACGAAAACCGCGGTGACAAAGGCGTCGGGGCGACACTCACAATACCCGTCGACGCCGTGCCGAGCGCGCTGCGTGATCTCGCGCTGTGCGCTTTGGCGAAGGGGGTGGATTTCGACGAACTGCGAAGCGGCGTGCCTCGACAATCACACGATGGGCATTTACAATTTCACGTCGAGGTGAGCCTTCGGTGCGGCGACGGCGACGACGCGGGGTTAGGTACGCGTTGCGCGTTTCCCAAATCCAACGACTGTGTTCCCATACTCGTCCTGCGAAGGGACTATTACCTCTGCCGATCGTCCGCCCGTAATTACTCATACACATTACGAAAGACTGACACTTTGTTTTACCCATCTCTCAGCGGCGCATGTGTTGGGAACGCACACACACCACAAAGACTTGGTGCCAATCGGTTTGCGGCAAATGGTGGACGGCGCGCACCTGAAACAGCCAATCGACGCCTCGCTTGCCCTGAAACACCCAATCGAGACGTCTCAACTCGGCGAAGACCGACACCACAAACCGGTGACGTCCCCGACGCCCGCGAAATACGACAACGGCACGACGAGTCCTTTGACCAGTACCTACCGATCCACCCGGGGCCCCGGCTCGCTTCAGCGAGCGGAATCAATCGCCGACCTGAGCCGGTTCCAAATCGCGGGGACTTCGGTACACGACGTCAGCGCTCACCGCATGTCCCCCGCCCCCGCGCCTGCGTCCCCCGCCCCGGTATCCCCGGCGCCGTACCAAACCAGGTCGAACACGTGTGGGGACCGGGACTGCGGGAGGGGTACGGGAGGACATGCGGGACAACATTCCGGGATGCTCCGGTCGCTGAGCGTGGCGGAGATGGGCGCCACCGACGGGCGCGTGGCGCCGCCCGTGTTCGACGCCGCGTCGCGCGTCGCGGAGCGGCGGCTGGGCGGCGGACGTGTGAAACGTCTGGGAAACGCGATTCCGCACGCGAGCTCGATTGCGGATTTAGCCGCGATGCAAGGCGCGAGGGGGGGTGATCACAACGTGGGTGCGGAGATCTCTTTGCGTAGATCTCTTTACAAGACCCAAAACACAAACGACAGGGATTCTCCCGACTCGCGGTCGCCGTCGCGGCTGGGGCGGGTTTCGCAAGGAACGTCTCCACCGCCGGGACGCGACGAGATGCTCGACCACGAGATGCTCGACGCGGATGGTTCGCTTCCGGGTGGCTCGGGGTATGGCGGGTACGGGCAATCAGTCGTACGGGCAATCAGCGACCAGGATGAACGAGACCAGGGTCTCACCAAGGTACCCGACCACCGGTGCTCCGCGGATGGCACCTCAGTGGCGCGAGTACTGGACACCGCGAATCGGTTCTTAACACGCGAATCGGCTGCCTCTCTCCCCGTGGCGCAAAAAACCTTGTTCGGGCACGGCAGGTTCCCCGACTTGCCGCAACCGAAAAGAAACGGCAACGAACACGACTACCACTTACTACGAGAACTGGGACGAGGTTTGTGCGGAACCGTTTACCTGGCGGAGGAAAAGCGCACGAAAAGAATCGTCGCCTTCAAAGGTACGTGTTGCGTTTCCCAAATCCAGACACTGTTTACTGCCCCTGCGTGACTATTTACTGTTTACTACATACATCTCAAGTAGACTGTTTGCCCTAACAGGCTACTTGTACACTCAAGACTGACACTTTTCGTGTAACAATCGCAGTGATGCGGAAAACCAAGCTGGTTGACGTGGGCGAGGCGACGCACGCCAGTGAAGGTACGTATTGCACTTACCATATCCCGCCTCCCTGTTTGCCCACACAAAACTGACACTTTTCTTTAAAAAAACTCAGAACGCAAACTACACGAGCGGATTTCAACCGGGCCGTTTATTAACCGGCTCCTCGATTCGTTCCAAGACCCGTGGGCGCTTTTTTTAGTGTTGGAGTACGCGCCGTGCGGGGACCTTTTCCAGGCCATGAACTTTCACGGCTTACCGTCGCGGGACGACGCGCGCGTGTACGCCGCGCAAGTCGCTATTGCCTTGGAGCACCTGCACCTTCTCGGGTACGTGTACCGCGATTTGAAACCGGAGAACATCTTACTGCACCCGCACGGAAGCGCGCAGCTCGCGGATTTCGGGATGGCGAAACGGATCTCTTCGGGCGGGGGGGTGACGACCGCGACAAAGATTTGCGATGGTCACCTTGACAGCGGTTACAGTGACCGTACCGTGAGTAGGAGGACTCCTTCTTCCTCGTTTGGAAAAACGTCCAACCACGACCACCACCAAACACGACGCACCTACACCATCTGCGGCACTGCGCAGTACATGTCCCCCGAAGTGCTGCTTCACAAAGGGTGCGGGTTCGAGGCGGATCTGTGGGCGCTCGGGATTTTCATCTACGAACTCGTACGTGTTGGGGCTTTCCCAAATCCAGGCACCGGCCGTTTGCCGATTGTCCGCCCGTATCTACGGTTCACTACATACAGCACAAGTGCACTGTTCGGCCCGATTACTCTAAGTAGACTGTTAACTCTACCCAATCCCCCAATACATTCTACTTGTGCACTCAAGACTGACCCTTTTCTTTCCCAATCGCAGGTCACGGGCGACACGCCGTTCAGCGGAATATCGGGTTCGCGCCAGGAACTTTACAGGAAACTGATGAGCCACGACCCGGACACGATGGAGATGCCGCACTCGGTGGACGGTGACACATCACGTATCGTGCGCGCGTTACTCCGAAACGACGAGTCCACGCGGTTGGGCGCGGGCGGGGACTGGGGCGGGCTGTTTTCGCACGGGTGGTTTGGGGGGCTGGATTGCGAGGCCGTGAAAACGGGCGCGATAGTCCCCGCCCTGTCGCCGCGCAAACGAAACGTCATCACCGACCTGGCGCTGCGCAAGCTTTTGGACAAAGGAGACGCGCCGTGGCGAAGAGGGGTTTTGCTGGAAGACCCGACGGTCAAGGACCTTTTTGACGCGTTTTAGGGGGGGTTATTACGGGGGTTTTCTTGGTATTTCGAAGGGGAGAAGACGAGAAGGTCGGGATTGAGAAAAAGTAATTAGTGTTGACTTGACTGGCAGTCAACAGTTGCGACAATCGCGACATTCGGGGAAGAGGCGGGGAGGCGCGTCCGTGGCGCGAGGACTCTCCTGGGACGCGTGACGACTCCTCGTCCGAGCCCGGTATGGGCACGGGCAGAGGCGCGGAAATGTTTATTATCGATGTCATAACAAAGATCAAGACGTATCGTACCCCGGCGAGATTACTCTCATCAAATTGAGCGCAAAAAGCAAGAAACTCGCCCGTTTTCGAGAACCGTTTTCCGTTCTGTTCGACGACCCTTTTCGACGATTTTTTTCTCACAGCCATCCAGTCACACGTGCAATCAATGTGCGCGATCGTGACCAACAACGCATACGTGGCAAATATCCGGGTCGGTGACCGAAAGCCCACACGAGTGGTCGACAATTTTCGGGAAATGTCGAAATTCGTCCATTTTTTTATGTCTCTCGAATGCTGAATCTTGAAAAAATCGTGTGCGAGCAAACAGTCAGGGGTACGACCAGGGTTTGACTGCCGCCATACAGAATCGGGGGAATCCGCGTTTCGGCAACTCTCGGTGTGTTGCGCTCGCCTACTCACTTGTCCCAACGCGCGCCTGCACCGCCCGTTTTCAAACCCACCATTTCCTTCCCAAACATGACCACCAAGCTCAAGGAGCTGAAACCTGGAAAGGAAATGGACGGCGCGGTTATCAAGCGCTTGCATCAAATCTTGAAGAACGCGGATTTGGAGAAAACCACGGTGAAGAACATTCAGAAGCAACTCGAGGTTGATCTGGAGATCAGTCTGAGCGACCGCAAGGCGTTCATCAGGGAAGAGGTGCGTTTGTTTCGGTGGTGGGGACACGTGTGATCTGCGATATTCCGTCGTTTCTTCCTCCCGATACGCGGAAAACACCGTCCCGCGCCGCTTCCACCGGCGCACCGAGAGTCGTAATTGCACCGACTCGTCTGGAGAACGGCTTTTTTCGTTTCCACGCGAACCCCGCTGACGTTAGTTATCCACGCCGCCCCACTCAATCCACAGGTCCAGAAGTTCCTCAAGTCAGGAGTGGGCAAGAAAATCACGTCGTACGTGTGCCACACCGATTTCCACGGGTCGCGTTTTTGCCTCACCGAACGCGCGCGTGGCCCCCAACACAACACAACACACACGCGCTCGATTCAACAATCGTTTCGGTGACGAGTTTCTCGCGAAGCGCTGACGTTTTCTTTTCTGTTTTTTTTTTTCGCGAACGCACCGCCGCACCGCCGTCCATCCTCTCTCCACATACATCGCCCTCTTAATCCCTACCAATCCCTATCAATCCCTACCACCCCCGAACAAACAAAAACAGCAAGCGCAAACCCGAGGACGACCTCCCTGGCAAGCCGTCCAAGAAATCCAAAAAGGAAGGCAAGGCTGGGAAGGATGGGAAGAAGAAAGGGCGCGGGAAGGGAAAGGACGTGCAGGACCCGAACAAACCGAAAGGCCCGAAGGGTGCGTTTTATTTTTGCCGCGTGTCTTGAGTCACGGACTGGCCATCGTCTGGCCCGTCCATCACCCCTTCCTCCGGTTTCGAACCGAGACCGTCATGTTCCCGTGCGTATCGCGTACACCCGCTTGTGCGTGTCTTATTTTTCCTGACTAATTGCCTGTCCCGTACTCGCCCCCCCGCCCACACACGACTAATCGCCCACACGCCAGGCGCGTACATGTGCTTCGTGCAAGTCGCCCGCCCCGAGATCAACAAGGAGTTCCCCACCATGAAGTTCGCGGAGATCGCGAAGACCTTAGGGGAGCGGTGGAAGGGCATGGCCGCGGAGCTCCGGGGTGGGTACGAGAAACTCGCGGAGCAGGACAAGGACCGGTACCAGGTGAGTGTTTTCCGACGGGAACGTTTTACTAGTAACGTTTACTGGCGGGCCCTGTGTTAAATTGACGCGGTTGTGGCAACGGTTACTACGTGGTTATTCGACGCGGTGCTGGTAAATCGACACAGTACCGCCCGTGACTGTTACTAAGTCAGACAGTGTTGCTACCAATCCCTCACCCCGACTGACCGGGCTTTCCCGTATTTTCGTTTCCAACCCCTCAGCGCGAGATTCACGTCTACGTCCCCATGGACGCCGCCGGTTTGGAGGAGCTGCGGAAAGAAAAAGCGGCGAAGAAGAGCGCGGGTGGTTTACAGAAGCCGTACAAGTGCAGCGCGTTGCTCGCGGACTTCGTGGGCGAGCCGAGCATTTCAAGGTACAGCCTTTCCCAATCACCAAATGCCGCCTCTGCGATTGCCCATACTCGTACCAGAAGGGACGTCTTCCCTCTGACTGGTTGTCCATACATCGCGATATACAAGACTGACACTTTCTTTTTTATCGTGCCAGGGCCTCCCTGACCAGCAAGATGTGGGCGTACTTCAAATCCAACGACTTGATGGACCCGGAAAACAAGCGCTGGGTCGTGGCGGACAAGACGCTGAAAAACCTGCTCGGCGTGGACCGGTTCCAGGGGTTCACCGTTTCGAAATACCTCTCCCCGCACCTGTTACCGATGGACGGCGAGGAACAGTAACGGCACTGGTTCCAGAGAACTTTGGGTCACGTTGATGTGACCCGACGGATAGTCATGAGACGCTACGCGACGTAGAAGAAAATTCTGTTGAAACACGACGACGCAAAAAAGCAAATCACGGAAAAGTTTGTTTCTCGGTTGTTTCCTTTCCTTGTTTTTTCGACACCTCGAGGCGTGGTTTCGTCGCACCCGAGGCCACGGTGTCGGTTTTCCCTCGTCGTCAACGAAACCTTCAACGAAAGATTTAACCCCTCGCGCTGGGTCCAAAAGTCTTGTCCTGTTTCCTGTCGCGACGTCCGAGGCCGCGCGAGAATTAAAGTGTTGGGAGTCCACGGGACGTCTCTTCGTGACGCACACGCCGTGCGCGCGGACGGTTTCGTTGGGTGACCCTTGTACATCTGTTCGCGTGCCCCTAAACCCTCGATGGTGTGGCCTTCCTGGGTTCGCACACACGCGCACGCGTACGCCCCGATCGTGACTCGCGACGAAACCGGCGTCGTGGTTCCGGGTTCGGGGAAACCGCCTTTGCACGGCAAACCCTCCACCGCGCGTCCGCCGTTGTTGCTGCACCACTTCGTGAAGCCGAGTCACCGGCACCGCGACAACGCGACGCGGAGAAGGGTGGTGCTTGGCGCGGTGTGCTTACTAGCGCTCATCGCCCTGCTAGTCGTGACGTTAAGTCGCATTGGTGCCGCGCAAGCCGCGGGGCGTGGTGACGTCATGAAAAACCTTCGCAACGCGCTCGCCGCCGCCTGCGCCGCCGCGAACAAAACCACTGTCATGTTCCTCACGCAAATCACGCGAACCTCTCGTAACGCGGCGAAAGGGCTACTCGAAGTGATTTCGTTCAAGTCGATATGGGGGGTTGACCGACGGACGCGAGTCCAGTCACCCTTTGGTGACGCCGACTCCGCGTCGACGCAATTTCTTTCCCTCGCGAAACGGTTTCGAAAACGATTCGTGGTTCCCACCCTGCAAGCCTTCGTCGCGGTCGCCGCGTTTCTCAGCGCCCTGGTCGCCGCGGACCGGATGTTCCACTTCTACGTCGCGGTGTACTGGCGGCGGATCCGGAAACAAGACCCGGCGGAGCTAAGGTGGAAATCCGCTGAGCTTCCCCCAGCCGAAAGCGTCTCGGCGCAAACCATATCGCAGTTCCCGAAAGTCGTGGTGCAGGTACGTGTTTTGAAGGCGGAAGGACGGCGCGCGAGTCCGGCTCGGGCGCCTGTAACGTTTACTGGCGTACCGTGTCAATTTGAGACGGCGTACTGGTAACGTTTGTTACGAAGTCCGTCCCTGTCTTTTATCTACACGACCGTCCACCACGATACTCCGTACGGTACTAACCACTAACCACCTCTCGACTGTTTGCCCCGTCTGACGTGTTGCCCCGTCTCCTTTTGAAAGCTCCCGATGTTCAACGAAAAAGAGGTGTGCGGCGACGTGATCGACGCGGCGTGTGGGTTGGACTGGCCGAAAAGTCGATTGTTGATCCAAGTGTTGGACGACAGCACGTGTGCTGAAACGCGCAAGCGGGTGGATGACAAGGTGTTCGAGTGGAGGGAAAAGGGAATCGAGATTTGCGCGCGAAGACGGGTTTCCAGGGAAGGGTACAAAGCCGGCGCCATGTTGGAAGCGGAGAACGACTTGCGCGGGCGGGACGGTTTGTTCGGGGGCGCGCCGGTAGTCACCGGTTTTGGCGGTGAGTTGTTGGTTGGACGTGATGACACCTTGCGCTCGGTAAACGGTTCGATCTCCCGGGGTGGTGGTGGAGACACTGCCATTTCAGGTGGAGTAACTCGGGTTGCTGAAACCCAGAATCTTGAGACTAAAAGCCCCGCCGACCAAAACGCAACTCCCGAAAACGGCGGGTACGAGTACGTCATCATCTTCGACGCCGACTTCGACCCGCACCCGGGGTTCATTCGCAAGGTGCGTGTTGGACCTTTCCAAACTCCAAATCAAAAGACCGACTGCTTGCGCGTACAACACTGACACTTTGTTTTTATGTCCATACATCGCCGAATACAACGCTGACACTTTCTTTTTATGTCCATACATCGCCCAATACAACGCTGACACTTTGTTTTACCCATCTCATCCACTTTGTTTTGCCCGTCTCACCAGGTTGTTCCGATTTTGATCGCGAATAAAAACGTGGGGTTCGTGCAGGTACGTATTGTGCTTCACCAAATCCCTCCGACTGTTTTCCCATACAAGACTGACACTTTGTTTTATTTATCGTAAGGCCAGGTGGACGTACAACAACACGCACGAAAGCCTTCTGACCAAGGTCCAGGCGATTTCCCTGAACTGTGCGTATTTCGTAACCCAAATCCAACGAGTGTTCACTGCACCTCTCTGACTGTTGGCTCATACACTTTTCTTTTCAATCACAGACCACATCCGGTGCGAGCAGTTCGCGCGGCACGCCGCGGGTGTTTTTTTCAACTTCAACGGAACCGCGGGTACGTTCTCTTTGAACAACGCCGATGGAGTAAACAGTCAGACCCAATAATATACACCTCTCGACTTCGAACCGACGACCCCTGTCCCACTCGTAACGCACACTAACCACCTCTGTCTCCTCCGACTTTACGTCCGACTGTTCCCCATACCCCTCAGGCGCGTGGCGGTTGACATGCATCGAAAACGCGGGCGGGTGGACCCCGCGGACCACGGTGGAGGACATGGTGCGGGGCTTTCCCACTTAACACGTCCCGCCTTCGCGATTGCGCGTACTCGTACCAGAAGGGACTATTAACTGTGCCCTACTCGTACCAGAAAGGACGGTTACCGGATGCCCATACTCGTCCTGCGAAGGTACGGTTATTACCTCTGCCACACGGGACTGACATTTTCTTTTTGTTCCAACAAGGACCTAAGCCTACGAGCGTACCTGAAAGGCTGGCAGTTCGTTTTCCTCGACGCCGTGACCTGCGACTGCGAGATCCCCGCGTGCTACGACGCGTACCGGAAACAGCAACACCGGTGGTACGTTGTTGGTGTTTTCGTTGCGGAACGCGAACGTTTACTGCGCTGTTTCTTTTTCCAAACCTTTCTAAAAGCGCGAGCGCTCGCGGTATTTTCGATGACCGTAGTCGGTTACCGTGTGTAGTACAGTCACAGGACAGGCCTGTGCCAACTACCCTCGCCCCGAACCGAGGACGTACACCACGCTAACACGCGTGTTAACCACTTGTACCGCACGTCACTGACTCCTGAACGCCTCTGACTAAATACCCCTACCCGCCGCCCAGGTCGTGCGGCCCGGCGCAGTTGTTCAAAATCGCGGTCACGCAGACGTGGGCGGCGAAGAACATCCCGGTGGCGAAACGAATTTATTTGGTGTTTCTGTTTTTCGGCACGAGGTGCGTAAATACCACCCGGGCGTATGGAGCACAGTCAGAAAGTACTACCCACTCCGTCTTCCCTCTGTACGAGTGTGTTGCATGAACTCGGCCCGAGTGTTTGCGCGTACGAGTTACGGATTGCACACTGACTTCTTCTTTTTACAACAACAGGATGTTCGCCTCGCACGTCGTGAGCTTCGCGTTGTACTGCGCGCTCATCCCGATTTGCGCCGCGTTTCCCGAAGTCGTGATTCCGTTCTGGGCGCTCGTGTGTACGTGTTGCGTTTCCCAAATCAGGCGGCACCTACGTTTACCGCCCCGTTCGTGACTATTTACTCCGCACTACGGCCCGTATTTACCAGTACTGGCAACTGTTTCGAATACATCACGAGTGCACTGTTTTATCGAAGCTGGTGACTGTTCAGACCGATTATCCTGACTGTTGTCCATACATCGTCCAATACATCGCGATATACAGTACACCCATACTCGCCGACTGACACTTTTCTTTTCCAATCGCAGACACGCCCGTGCTGGTCACGATATCCACCGTCGCGTTCACCGACGGCGGGTGGAAAACCGCGGTGCCGTACGTGCTTTGTACGTGTTGGGGCTTTCCCAAATCCAGCTCACTGCTTGCCGATTGTCCGCCCGTAATTACGGTTCACTACATACATCACATACGCACTGTTTTACCGAAGCTGGTGACTGTTCAGACCGATTACCCCTCCCTGTTGTCCATACATCGTCCAATACATCGCGACGTACATGGCACTTGGTGCCACTCCAGACTGACCCTTTTCTTCAACACCCACAGGCGAGAACGCCATGTCCATCGTGAAGGTCACCGCTATGCTTTCCGGGCTTCTCGGGTGGGCCAACGCGCACGAGTGGGTCGTCACGACAAAACTTGGAAGGTTCATCGCGAAAGAAGTAGAGGCGGTGAAGGGCGGGGCTGTCGGGAAGGTTACGGAGAAAGGTACGTATGTCAGGCTTTCCCAAATCAGGAGCCTCCACGTTTTCCGATTGTCCGCCCGTAATTACTCAGGCCACATGGCCCGAAAGACTGACCCTTTTCTTTATGAAAATCAAAAGTGGTGTGCAAACTAAAAAAAGCGCGCGGACAACGGAAAACGTACGGAAAGGAGTGCGCGATGGGTACGTATCAGTATGAAATGTGTCAGTATCCCTTTCAACTAGTCAACTTGGCGATGAAAAATCCCTTTCAACACTGATTCGCTTGGCTTTCTTTTTGCATAAACGTCGCCTTTATTGCGCGTTTCCCAAATCCCGCCTCCCTGTTTGCCCATACAAGACTGACACTTTCTTTTATTTGTCGTAAGGGGTTTTCTTCCTTTCCTGCGCCGCCTACGGGGCCTACGTGCACGCGATGTGGCAGTACGCGGTGTTTCTCACCGCGCAGGGGGTGGTGTTTCTGGCATTCGGGCTGAACTACGTGGACGGGAAGTGAGGTTGAGGGGCTGTTTTCTTTTTGGGAGGGATCTTTTGGTGAACACTTGGAGAACGTCGTTTGCGTTTGTAAGTCTTTGTCAATCTCCGGCCACGGCCTGACAGTCCACAGTACGTCTCCGTGCTGTCGTGCTTACACAAATCGCGTCGGCCAACCGTGATGTTCTTGCATCAACAAATCGAGCTGCTAGCTTCAATTTCGAAACCACGGCTCTTGTTTACCTTCGGTTCACCCGCCAATCCTACCGGGACTAAGTCAAGAAAATCGGTCCGTGCTCGTGTGTCGCGGCAACGCCCCGCCCGTGTTTTGTTTGGCCGCGCTGGTCGCGACTCCGTCGCGAATTTCGGGCGACGAAACCGACAAAGTGTTTCGCACCTCCCGTGCCTCGCCACCCGCCGACGTTCCCTTTGTGAGACTCGCCAGCCCCGCTGTGATGACCACCCCCCCCAAAACGGTTCCCCAAAAAACGCTTTCCCCGAGCACGAGCCAGGAAAGCAGCGCCCCGAACGCGGGTTGCAGGGGTAGGAACATGCTCACCACCCCTGGGCCGACTTTCAAGTTCACCCACGTCATCGCCGAGTAGTTGAACCCGGACGCGACGACGCCGCCGTACACCATCCCCACGAGCTCGGAGTTTGTTAGCACCCAAGGGTGGTTCGTAACGCCGCTTGTAACGCCATTTCCGTATTGCTCCCACGGCGGTACCTCGAAAACCGCGCCCAGCAGCATCATGGCGCTTCCCATGACGTACGTCCACCTCGTGACGTCTCGCGGGTGCGGGTATTTATTCAATACCTTTCTCTGCGCGGTGAGGTAAAGCGCCATGCACGTGGTGTTCCCTAAGAGAAACAAAACGCCAATCAGACGTCGGTTTCGGTCGCGGTTCGAACCGAGAACCTCGTTTTCGGAAGTGTGGTGTCCACCCACCTGTGTCTCACTCTCTCCTCTCTCACGACTAATTGCCCCTACGCCGCCGCCGCGATCCGCCCTTACTCCGACTACACGACTAATTGCCCCTACCCCGTCGCTTTCATCATCCGCCCATCCAATCGCCGCGACGCGAATTTTCACAAACGACACGAGCAAAGCGCCCGCCGCGCAAAGAAAAACCCCGCCGAGTTTCCACCGGCCTTGGGAGGTGTTTAGGGATATCTTCTCACTTTTCGTGAAGCACACCGCAATCATCCAGGTGAACACCGGGATGCACAGCTGCAGGGCGGCCGCGATGACCGGGGAGACGCGGGCGAGGCCTTGCAGGAAAAAAAGCTGATTAAGAAAAACGCCCGTGAGGGATAAAAAGCACAGAGCCTTCCACGGCGGTTGTGTTTTGGACTGTTTGCTTGTATAAGGTTTGCCTAGTGAAGAGCTGTCTCTTACACCACGTGCATCCCCTTGTCGCCTCGTCCAAGCCCCGAACAAAAGCTCGAACGCGAACAAAGACACGACCGCGATGCAATCTCGGTACGCCGAAAACACGAACTTATGCACCCCCTCGCCGAGCGCGACTTTGCAAATCACGTGGTACCCCGCGTAGAAAAGCTGCACCAGCGTCAACGCCACGATGTGCACAGCTTTTACCTCGCCCACGGGGTCACCACTCGCGACGTGGGGGATCGCGTGCCTGCCGTACGCCGAGGGCGACACCGCACCGCCGCCGCGCCCCATCGTGTGAATGGTTTCGCAACTCCTTTCCGAGAAAATAAACTTAAGTCTACAAATTATCTTCACCCTCTTCATTGGTCGGCGACGCGGGTGGGTGCCCCCTGTTCCGGGAGCGACGGGGCATGTTCGCGGAGGCCACTGATCGGTCCCCAAAGTACGGCGCCGCGCCTGTTAAGTCGCCGTTTGTGCAGGCGGGGTCTGCGAAAGAAAGACCCAGTAGGGGGACGCCGTTCCCATTTTCCGATGGCGACCGCGTCACACCCGAGCAGGTCATAGAGCACGCGGGTTGGAGTAACCGCCGGGGGAGTTACCAATCCTTCCTATTAATCGTGACCTGCGTCACGATCGCCAGCGAGGCCGCGGAGGTTGCGCTGTTGAGCCTGATACTGCCGCACGTCAAAGGCGAGTTCGGGTTGAGTTCACAACAAACAGACCGGGTGGCCATGTCGATTTTTTTCGGACAGATGTGCGGGTAAGTATTTCCCACCCACCCATTCCACTGACTGATTGCCCATACAAGACTGACATTTATTTATTTACAATCAGGTGTTTCCTGATGGGCGCGCTGGCGGACAAGGCGGGCAGGAAGCCGTGCGGCGTCGTTGCGAACGTTTGCGTGTCAGTCGGAGGATACGCATCCGCGTTCGCACCTGGTGTGACCAGTTTAATGGGGTGCCGGTTCCTTGTTGGGTTAGGCGTGGGCGCCGCATTCGTGCCGGTGGATATGCTCGCGGAGGCGTGCCCCGACGACCAAAGAAGCCGCAAAACGCAAATCGCGAACCTTTCCTTCTCAATCGGCGTGGTACTCATCACGGTACGTGTTGGGGCTTTCCCAAATCCAGACACTGTTTACTGCCCCTCTCTGAGTACAGTAGGAAAGTACTGCCCTGTTTGCGCAATACAAGTTACGAACGTTACGAAACACTGACACTTTTCGTTCACAATCGCAGGTGATTGGTGCGTTTGTTTTGGATCCCTTCGGGTGGCGGGTCCTGACGTTCGTGACCGCAATACCACCAACGATAGCGCTTGGCATGTCACTTTACCTGGACGAATCCCCGACCTGGCTCGCGGAGAAGGGAAAACACGAACGGGCAAAGACGGTTTTGTCGAAAATCTGCCGGGAGAACTGCGGGCGCGACTTGCCGCTGGGGGTGAGGATCGTGCCGTCAAGCGAAGTCGAGGAAGGGGGTAATACAGGTGTCCATACCAGCGTCAGTAGTGATGGTGGTGATGTATTGGTCGATAGCAACGACCAAAAGGGGGGGGGTATGGAGGACGGGAAGTTCCGTGACTCGACGGAAAAAAAAAAAAAA